>OLNZ01000139.1_pt1 | contig 82714 bp, 71 predicted proteins | sample 1672981 | NCBI WGS metagenome assembly OLNZ01 (sample SAMEA3136743, study PRJEB25190) | human gut metagenome | biome: human gut; feature: human-associated habitat; material: faeces | place: Austria | collected 2013 | reverse complement strand
CATGGTTTCCTACCGTGCGAAGCTGTGGAATATTCTTCCACGCCTCGCCGAGCCAGCCGTTGATTTGGTTAAACTGCTGTTGCATTAGCTGGGTCGTTGTTTTGGCATTGCCAAAAGTTACATCACCGAGCATACACGCAAAATCGATCTGCGGGAGACTATAAGATAGCACCTTTAGAGCTTGGCAGGCATGCAGGTTTCCCGCGTTGATGTTCGTTTGCCAGTTATCTACCTGCGGTCCAGTGTGGTGTAAGTCTGATATCGCAAGAAACACAATGCTGTCGGCTTCCATTACCGCTTTAACCTTTTCCGCCACCGCCAGTGCCTCTGCCTTTACATAGCTTGGAATATCTGCGTGGGTAATGGTGTCTTCGTTTGGCAGCGCCGTCACCGCAGCCCCCATCTCGGCAACTTTGTACTTCGTTGTAGTGCCGTTTTTCTCGCGGATAGCGTTAGCAATGTCTCGAATTGACGATTCCTCATATAGCTTTTTTGCCATCAGTAACTCACCTCCGTGCCATCGGGCAGGGCAGCTATGACATCATTAACAATCTCTTGCTTGTCCGATTCCGTCCAATAATCCGTGCCTTTGACAGGCGTTTTGCCGTCTGCGCCCGTTGCTCCCGTGTCGCCCCTTGCGCCAGCAACTCCGCGAGACGGTTTCCCGGTGTCTGTACTGCCGATGTACCAGTTTCCATTGTCGCCGATGTGCGGGGTGACACCGTTCTCTCCTCCCGCGTCTTTATCATCGTCACCGACCTTCTTAGCCGCCAGAACCTTGTCCTTGAAGCTGAGTTCCCACGTCTCGCCGTTTTTAAAATCCGGCGCCGAGCCGATATATCCGGTGCCCGCAGGCAGAGTAACCGTGATATCGCCGCTCGCCGCAAAGCTCAGGCGCATCCAGCACTCGAACTTCGCGTATTCGGGATACTGAACCGTCAGCGTCTGAAGCCCCGTCATGCGATATTCCGCATTGTCGGCGAGCGTCGCGGACACCTGCGCGGTGCTGTAGGTGTACTGGGCGGGCGGAGCCTGCGGAGTGAAGCCGAGGGAATTTATTATGACCGCCTTGAGGTCGGTAGTCCCGCCGAACAAGGCTTTTAAATCCCGCATACTCTCCACCGCGGCGGCGAGCTCGGGCAGGATGCCGCACTCCTCTTCAAGCTCGCCGTCAATGCCCATAACGGACGGCTCGAAGCCGAGTGTGAACACGGCAGACTTGGTTATTCTCGTCACCTCGAGATCATTGCGCTTATGCGCCTCGACCTGAACGGTTAGTTCGCCGGTTGAAGTCAGCGCTTCGGGCAGAGGGCAATATATAACGCCGCCCGTGACATAGGCGGGAGTGCTGTTTGCGCCGCTGATAATATTTGACACGATGCGGCGGCTCAATCCGTAGACATCGAAGCTCAGAAGATAATACGAAACGTCCGTTTTCAGCTCATCGTTGAGCGTGATACAAAGCCGCGCCGCATTATGCTCCCCGCAAAAACAGAACGGCTCTTCAATCTGAGCCGTCCCGTCCGAAAGTATTGTTATTTTTATATCTCTCATCTGTTTTCCTCCCCGGAATAGTTGTCCTTGAGAAAGTTTGCCGTTTCCAGAACATCCCTGCGTTCTTTATAGAGTACGTTGAGAAGAACTTTAATTTTATATGCCTCGTCGCTCGTCTCGGGATTCGTCAGAGCCGAAAGCTGTTTTCTTTTCTTTGCTATGATCCCGTCGAGCACCTGCGCCTGCTCGAAATATTCGTCGGCAAGCTGTGAAAGAGTTCTGTTGAAAGTCATTTGTCTTCTCCCTTCAAAAGATAGTCAACCGTTGTGTCGAAAAATCCGGCAAGCTGTGCGAGCTGATGCAAAGTCGGCTCTTTTTCGCCGTTTTCTATCATTCTTAATGTTCTCAGCTGCATCCCGAGCGCATCGCAGAGCAGCTGTTTGCCTATGTTCTCGCTGCACCGAAGCTTTTTTATCCGCTCGCCCAGGGTGTTCGGCTCATACCGCTTTGCCGTGCTCACGGCGAGCGCACGCCTGACGGCTATCGGCAGGAAATCAACGGATTCTATATCATGCTGATACTTTACAGTGAAACTCAGCGCGTCATATATTTTCCTCTGCGCCTTGTCGAGACACCGCGACACACTCGACGGGCATACACCCAATTTCTGAGCTATCATAGATATCGTCGAGCCGTCAAACCAATATGCCTCCGTGACCTGTCTCTCGCGCGGCGTAAGTCTCGTTTTTATCACCTCGTCGGCGAGCACAGACAAATCAACATCCCTGCGCCGCCACGCATAGTCGTCCGGCGATTCGCAGCCCGGGCAGTGAGATCCGCAGCAGACGCACATCGCCGCCTGCCGCTCTTCGGGAGTCGGAAACGAGAAATCCATCGCCGCCTCGACACTTCTTTTTGACATTTGCTCATCTCCTTGTTTTACGAACATTTGTTCGTATCTTTACTTATAATTATAGTAACACATCAAATATTTGTCAACGGGAAAATATTTAATTTACCCTCAAAAAATTGCACTAAATGATGCACAGTCACATTTTGAAAGCAGTAGGAGAAAGCGCTGTCCGATAAAAAGGTCAGCAAAAACGGCAATTTTATATTTTTAGCGCAATGTATATATAGGTCATACCCAGCGCATTGAGAAGATTTTTGCTCCCGTTGACATCGCTCGCCGAACTGATACTGAAACCGTCGGAAGAGATGCTGAGTCCGGGCATACCGCCCGCCTGAGTCGCGGCGGCAACATAGCAGTTTGTTGACGAGCCCGAAAAATCAGCTATAGCGGCGGGCATACTCCTGCAAAAAACAAATACGGCGGTGGGCTTGAAGCCGACTTTTACAGAACGGCTTTTTGCACCCGTGCCCGTATATGAGCCGATTTTTACAGGCGCGTTCCACAGAGCCTTATCCTCGGCGGTGACATGCTTGACGGTATCGCGGATATGCGAGCCGCAGAGCAGAGTCTTGTCGAGGAAGCAGTGGAAGTTGAGCCCGGTCGTGTCTGCGGGGCAGAAATCCGCCTGCATGAGTATATATGCGTCGAGGACAAAGGCGTCGGTGTCCCTGTCCGCCTTGACGCCGGAACAGCCGGATTCGACAACGTTCAAATCTGTGTCGAAGGTCAGGCAGTCAATTATAGTCGTCAGCACATCGTGGCAGGTCGCGCCGCCTTTGCTGTAAGGGACATGGATAGCAAGCTTAACTTTTATATTCGCGAGGCGGCAATATTCATTCTTGACCAACACGCCCTCATCGTTCGCGGTGAAGCTGTCCACTATTTCCATCTTCCCTATACCCACGGCAACGGTGACGCGCTTTAGGGGTATCTCTTTTTTGACGGCGGGATATTCGGTTATGAATCTTATCCCGCCGAGACTTGTCTGCTCGGAAAGCCAGTCCGCTATCTGCGAGGGCAGAACACTTATTGTACTCATAAAAACCTCCCTGAAACCGGACTGCCGGGAAAACCCGGCAGCCCTTTAGAATTATTCCGTTATCTCAACGACCGTTCGCACAACAGCCCAGACATAGAGCACCTCTTCGCCGAGCTTTATCTTCTCCGCGCGGTCGATCTGGTATTTTATATCGCCGTCGATTATCAGCGCGTCCTCGTTGAGCGTCAGATCGTGCTCGGGCGGACCGATATAGAGATAATAGCCCTGAGAATTGTAGCCTATCTCGGTGTTTACGCCGTAGAGATACATCTTGTTCTTGTATCTCAGCGGCTGAATAAAGCCCTTGAACGGCGCGGTTCTCGTGGAGTCGGTATTCTCGATAACGAGCACCCTGCCCCACTTTTCAAATTCCGCCGAGAGATTCATATCTCCACCCCGCAGCAGAAAAAGCCGTCGTCGCTCAAAAGAGGCGTGAGCTCGGCGAGAGCAGCGTCGCGCACGGACGCCGCGAATTTAAGCGAGCTGTCCGCGCTCTTTTTAACGGTGATATCGCCGGCCTTAAAGCTCTCGACACCGTCCGAATTACCCGCGCGGCGCACGCAAAGAGCGTAATAGGCTAGTCCCGCGGCGGCCTGAGCGATGCGGACATCATCCCTGTCCGCGTCGGCTTTCAATCGCGAATTCACGCGTTCAAGGGAGCTCAGAGCTATCCCGAGGCAGACTTTTTCTTCATCCTCGCCGATGTCCGTCAGCTGCCTGAGCAGAGAGAGTACGCTCCACTGAGTTATCATGCTCTCACCCCCGCCGTCAGACGGTAAGGGTGCGGGCGGCGGAGTCGAATATCCTTGCGAAGCCCGCAGTCGAGCTGATGACCGCACGCTCAAGCTGGCGGTCGATGAGCTTGTCATACTCGGTGGAGACAGGGCCTGTCGTGACCATCTCGAGGGCGCAGCCGCGGTCGATACCGATTATCTTGCCTGCGGGCACACACGAACCCTTTATGAGATCTGCGCCGAGAGGAGTTATGACCTCGCCCGTCGCGTGGAAATTGAGACCTGCCGCAGCGTCCCTGAACTCAGTAATGCCGAGCATCTGCGCGACCTGTGCGGGAGCGGCAATAATTGTGTTGAGTTCATATGGATCGAAGAGATTCCAGAAATTGACAAGGTCGGTGTAGGTGAGCTTGCCTGTGGATGCGACGGCGGTGTTGGAGGCGGCGTTGTCGTTGCCGTCGCCGTTTATGAGCACATCGACTGCATCGCTGAGCTGAGTGCGCGCGATATATGCGCCGATCTGGCGCAGGGTGACGGTAAACAGATCGAGGCGCTGGAAGCGGACAGCCTCGTAAGAAGCGACAAGCGAGCGTCCGCGCTTTTTCAGATGAACAAGATTCGCCTTGCTCTTGACGCTGGTTTCGGGGATAAACGCGCCCTCGGCGACAACTTTGAGTTCCTTTTCATCGTCGCTCGGCTCGCAGGCTATCGAGCGGTAGTCGAGTGAGTCTATAACCGTGGTCGATGCGACGATGCGCGGCAGAACATTTGCCTCCTGCATACCCTGCCTGACGGCACGGGAAACATATTCGGGGAAGAGCACGGCGGAGTCGGAGGTCTTGAAGAACTTGTCGACAACGTCGCTGCCCGCTCCGCTGACCTTTATATCAAAGCGCTTGAGCTGGCGCTGATATGCGTCAAGTCCCTCGAGCGCGGTGCCGCTGTAGTTCTCCGAGGGGTCTATCTTTTCGAGTGCGCCGGTGAAATCACCGGAAGCATAGAGACCTTTTTCAAGTCTGATGTTATCAAAAGCAGTCATATTATTCTCCTTTCAGAATCAGAGCATGAAGCTCACTGTTTTGGCGGTTGTGTTGACGCTGAGCACGAGATAGGTGTTGCCCTTTGTGCTCGCCTTGACTCCATACGCGCCGTCCGATGCGAGAGCCGCATAACCGACCGCCGGGGCGTCCGTGCCCGTATAGGGCATGGTGACAACACCCGAGAGCTGGACGCCCGCATATCCGCCGTTTACATTCACGCTGACGCCGCAGAACTTTGCGTCCGCGCCTGCCGCCGAAACGGTATCGTTTGCGCTGACCGCGACGGGCACGCCCGCCTTGAGTCCGCTTGCCGCCTTGAGCGTGAGTACATTTTCACAGAAACCTTTAGTTGAAACTGACATAATTATCCTCCTTTAAATTCTGAACTCGCTGTTGCCCGAATGTGTTTCGGGCTTTGTCGACGAGAGCTGGCTGTTGAGTTTTCCGCCGCCCGAGAAAGCCTTTTTGAGCTCTCTGAGCTGTTCGAGACCGAGGGTGCCGCATATCGCCGAGAGGCTCTCACCGCGCATATCCGGCAGAGCCGCCGCACCCATGCGTATCACATCGCATATGAGCTCCTCGCGGTACTCTTTGCCCTCGCGGGCGAGCTGTTCGAGCTCGTCGATATAGCCGTAGAGCCCCGCCGCTTCCGCCTTTGTGAGAGTCACTCCCTCATTGGCGCAGGAGAGGCGTTTGACGGTCTTCACCGTCTGCTCGTCCGCGCGGTAAGACTTAGTAACGCCCGCCGCGGGCTGAGCCGGTACGGCAACAAACGACCACTCATAGGCATCCGTCGGGTCGCAGAGTATCCTGTGGCAGAGCTTGCCGCCGTACTCCCTGCCCTTTATATGGGCGCACGGATCGGTTCGCCCGTCCTTGCCGCAGATTGAACAGACGCTTCTGCCGACCGAGCAGCCGACACTCGTCTCTTTCTTTATCCCCGCGTCTATCTCTTCAATAAGCGCGGCGTTCTTTTCGCTGCGCGGCATATACGCCCGCGCGCAGAGCTTCGTGTATTTTTCGCCCGCCGAGGTCACTTTGTTATCGTCCGTCTCGACGCGGCAGGAAAATATCCTCGCCGTCTGATCCCTGCCGCTCATGCTGTGGTCGAATATCCCCGTCTTGCCGACAAAAAGCTCGGCGAGCTTTTCGAGCGCGGGAATATCGAAGCGCTCGAAGTCCCTGTCGATTTCATTGTCGCAAAGCACGATGCCGAAAGTATAGACCTCGTCGGCGCTCAGCGGCTTTACGGTATAATTGTTGATAAGCTCCAGCTCCTGCGGAGTCGGAGCGCCTGAAAGAACGCTGTTCTGCGTAGTTATCACTCCCCGTTTTCAATCTCTTTCCTGATTTTTTCCGCCTGCGCCGCATAGAGCTCGGCGCGCGCAAGCTCAACATTGTCCTGAAGAGTCACATCGTCCCACTCAGCCGTCACCTGTGAGGGCGTTCCCTCGAAGAGCAGATATGTGCGGCATATGCGCTCGATGACGGGTGTTAAAATGCGGCGGTATGCGTCGATCTCGCTGGTGAGCACGTCCGCCTGCTGGGTCGACATACGCTCCGTCGACGACCATGACAGGCCGAGCATGAACGGCGGAAGTCCCGTTTTAGCGACTATCTGTTCGAGCATCTGGCGCACGGGCACCTCGCTGTCTAAAATCTGATTGTCCGCGCCGATGACCTTTATCTGAACATCGCCGACTGCGACAAAGTCCTTCACGGCGCCGCCCGTCTGCATGGCCTCGCTCCATTCCTTTGCCACCTGCATAGCGCGCTCTTTGGCGTATGCGCGGTCGAGCGTGTCGTTCTGCGGCTTATATGTGACCGCGAAGCGGATGTTACCCATGCGCTCCCAATTGAGCCCGATAGTCTTGTAGATTTTCATGAGTATCCCGCTGACAAACGGCAGACCTTTGAGCATCGAACAGCCGCAGACCTCGCCCGGCTGCGGGTTGAGCACAGACAGCAATACAAGCTCGGGTCGCCTGACCGGCGACGGCATACCGACGCACGAGGCGGAGAAGATATCAACTCCGACTCCGTCCGAGGCGCGGCGAAGCTCGATATTTTCGAGCGGAGAGTTGAAGAGCGCCGCGATATGCCCATCCGTATCCGTCACCATCTCGCCCACCGCCGTGCCGCAGGTCAGCAGCTGCTCGAAATAAGTTGAAACAAAGCTTTCGAGTCCGCACTGGTTGCCGCCGACGGGAACATTGCGAACGAAATTGTCGAGCTTGTCCTGCAGGCGTTCGTCGGCGCATCTGACCTCAAAGCCGCCCGTCAGGCGGACGGTTTTGAATATGGCGGCGTCGATTATCGGCACCGCTTCGCGCAGAGCGTAATAGAGCCGCGTCTGATTTCCGCCGAGCGGAGTGTAGCTGTCGAGCAGCCCGAGACCGGACGCAGGGCGCGCCGAGGTCTGCACCGCAGCAGGCTCGGGAGCGGTTTTCTTTCTTTTGAACGGATTTATTGTTATTCCTCCTTTTCATGACGGCCGACCGCCCGACCGTCATCTGCTCATGGCGAGCGCGAAAAAGCCGTCCTCTTCGTGCGCGAGCACTGTGGAGACGAAATAGCGCACATCGTCCATGGCGTGGTCGTATTCCTTTCTCGGAGCATCGCGTGCGGCAGTGTTATCCCATCTGTAGAGGGAAAATTCCCGAAGGCAGTCCGTGCATGACTGCGAGAAAAGGATGCGCCGCTCCTTGAGGGCATCCGAAACGCGGCGGATGCCGTCTATAACGTCGTTTTTTGCGGGCACGGCACGGAACCTGCCGTGGCGGCGGATACATTCGAGAAAGCTCGCGGCGGAGGGGTCGGCTATGACCGCCTCTATGTTGAGGTCGCCCGCAAGCTGTTCGAGCGCGGCGTAATGCTCCTCGTCGGTGCGCTGCTCACCCTCTCTGCGGCTGTCGAAATAGTATTCGCTCAGCCTGTACCACCGCCCGCCGTACTCGCCCCAGAGCCCGAATGACGACGGGTTGACCGTGCCGTAATCGCAGGAGATGAAGTAGCGCGACGGTATGCCCGCAGGCTCCGCGACATGAACCGAGCGCGAAAAGAACGGGTAGACAAGCCCCTGCGCCGCGACCCATTTGCCCAGCACGAAGCGGTCATAGAACGCGCCGCTGTAAAGACTCTCGTATCTGCGCTTTATCGCGGGCGTGAGCGACGGATTGTCATCCATGGTGAAGTGGAGATACAGACAGTTTTTCTCTCCGCTCTTTTTTATCCACTCCTCGTAGAACCAGTGCAGAGGCGTGTCGGGGTTGCAGTTGAACCACAGTTTAGACCCGTCGAGCGAGCAGCGCGCGAGAGCCTGCTCAACAAATGACCGCGGCATCAGGGCGACCTCGTCGAGCAAAACGCCGCCGAGCGTCATGCCCTGAATCAGCGCCGCAGAGCCCTCATCCTTGCCCCCGAAGAGGTAAAAGCGGTTTCGCCTGCCGGAGTATTCTATCTCCACCAGATGCTGAGACAGCTTCTCGCGGCAGTCGAAGCCGAGTCGGCGCAGGACGGGCAGAATCGGCGTGATTATGTTTCTTCTAAGCGAAGTCACCGTCTTGCCGCACAGCGCGAAAGATGTATCGTCAAACGCCGAAAACGCCCACGCGACAAATGAGACGGACATGCACACCGTCTTGCCGGAGCGCACCGCGCCGTCGCAGATTATCGCGTCAAAATTTCTGTCCGGGCTCGACGGGCACCACCACGAGAGCACCCGAAGCTGCTTTTCCGAAAAGCTCTCAAAAGTGTTATTTTTGCGTTTACTCACCCGCATCATCCCCGCGCAGAGCACGCGCACTGCGGTCAAGCGCAGAGAGGAAATCCGAATTTTCTCCCGCCGAAGTGTTATTGCTCAGCTCGCAGAGTCGGTCGAGCGCCTTGAGCCGGTCAAAAAATTTGACCTCTATTCCCCCGCCTTTCGGGCGTTTGATATCCGATATCATCATCAGGTCCAGCTTTTCTATTTCCGACCCGTCCGGCAGCTCGTCCGACAAAATGAGCTTCACCGCGTCCGCAACGCTCCCGAAAGCGAGTCTGCGGTAGCCCTCCGTGACCTCCGCAAGCTTCGCGTCGCGCTCGTTTTCGAGCTTCGCTATTCGCCTTTTGATCTCCGGGTCGGCGAGCAGCTTCATCGCCGTTCGCTCCGGGTGGACGGAATAGCCCGCCCGCGCAGCCGACGCGCGCGGTTCGCGGGACGCGACAAAGAAGCGGCAGAAATTCTCCTCTTTGGGCGAAAGCGGTTCTTTCTTTTTCATACTCTCATCTCCTCATCTATATTCACGGGCTCTTCGGCGGCGGTCTCCGAAGCGCCCGTCACCCATAGCGAAAACGCCCCGATTTTTTGCATATCGGCGTGCAAAAAACGGCGGGGCGTCAACAAAGTTCATATTTTATTAATATTTAGAGAAACAAAAAGTCTGTTTTCGCCTGTTTTCAGGCATTTTTCGGTTGATTTTCCCCGTTTTCGGTGATTGCCGCCGATTACGCAAGATTTTTGCTCTTTTGCTTGACTTTTGAGGTCGTGGGGTATAAACTAATGTAGAAGTGCGAAAAGTGCTCCCGTCGGGCTTTCCCGACGCAAAAATTTTTGAAAAGTGGTGAAATTTTTTGGGCAGCGACAAACCTAAGCCGCGAAGTTGGCAAACTAAAAATAAAGCTGTGGGGTCACGCCCGAAAAAGTTCGACCGATAAAAAAATCGGCTCTTTTTGCGTGCGCCTCACGGAGAAAGAGGTGCAATATGAGCCGTGATATCCTGGAAAATATCAGCGCACTGTTGGCGGAGGGCAAACTTGCCGATCTGCGTGAACAGCTGTGCGACATGAACGTCGTTGATATAGCGCAGGCGATGGAATCGCTCCCGGAAGACGAGCTTCTGCGGATATTCCGCATCCTCCCCAAAGACATATCGGCGGACGTTTTTTCTTATCTTGAGCCTGATTCTCAGGCGCAGCTGCTGAATCTTATAACAGATACAGAGCTTGAGAACCTGCTCGACGACATGTTCCTTGACGACACCGTCGACTTCCTCGAAGAAGTCCCGGCAAACGTCGTGCGCCGCGTGCTCGCAAAGGCAGACAGCGAGACGAGGTGCCTGATAAACAGATTTTTGAAATATCCCGAAAACAGCGCAGGTTCGATAATGACCATTGAGATGGTCGAGCTGCATGATTTTTTCACGGTCGGTCAGGCAATCGAACACATCCGCTCGACCGCCGTCGACAAAGAGACGGTCTACACCTGCTTCTGCATCGACGACAAGCGCCATCTTATCGGCACGGTCGCCCTGCATACGCTGCTGATGGCAAAAGACAACGAGCTTATCCGCGACATAATGGACACCGACTCCCAGCTCATCTGCGTCAACACGCTCGACGACCAGGAGAAGGTTGCGGACATAGCGAGAAAATACGACCTGCTCTCCGTCCCCGTTGTTGACAACGAGGCGAGGCTCGTCGGCATAATCACGATAGACGACATCGTCGACGTCATCGAGGACGAGAACACCGAGGACTTCGAGAAGATGGCAATGCTTCATCCCTCGGACGACAACTACCTCAAGACGGGCGTTTTCAAGCTCGCAAAGAACAGAATCCTCTGGCTTTTGGTGCTCATGGTCTCGGCGACTTTTACAGGCAAGATAATCGAAAACTACGAGAATATGCTCGCGGCAGTCGCGGGACTCACCGCCTGCATACCGATGCTCATGGACACGGGCGGAAACGCCGGCAATCAGGTTTCGACGCTGATAATCCGCGGTCTTGCGCTCGGCGAGATCCACCCGAAGGACTATCTGAAGATAGTGTTCAAAGAGATAAGAGTCGCGCTCATCTGCGGACTGACTCTCGCGGCAGTCAACATCGGCAGAATGATGCTCTTCTCCTCCGGCGGAATGCCCGTTTATCTTGTCGTTTCGGCTGCAATGGTCTGCGCTGTTATAGTGGCGAAGATAATCGGATGCACCCTGCCAATAATCGCAAAGATGATAAAGCTCGACCCCGCGCTCATGGCAGGACCGATGATAACGACGATAGTCGATATGGTCACCCTGCTCATCTACTTCGCACTCGCAAAAGCGTTCCTCGCGATATAAAAAATTATCCTCCGTACATTTTGGTGTATGGAGGATTTTTATGTTTTGTATGGCGCGGATTGTATGTCATTTAAAATTCGAGGCAATAGCCACTCAGTCTGCGCTTCGCGTATCCGGCCCCATACAGGGGGAGCCTTCGTCAAGAATTCGTCGAAGATAACAATATAAAAAAATGCCCCGCACTTTCGTGCGGGGCACTGAACTTGGCTGATTACTTGCTGAGCTCTGCGAAATACTTGATGGTTCTGACCATCTGGCTGGTGTAGGAGTTCTCGTTGTCGTACCACGAAACAACCTGAACCTCATACAGACCGTCAGCGATCTTAGCAACCATGGTCTGAGTTGCATCGAAGAGAGAGCCGAATCTCATGCCGATAACATCGGAGGAAACGATCGGATCCTCATTGTAGCCGAAGGAAGCGGAAGTAGCAGCCTTCATAGCAGCGTTGATGCCTTCCTTAGTCACATCGCTACCCTTGACAACAGCAGTAAGGATGGTGGTGGAGCCGGTCGGCACGGGAACTCTCTGAGCGGAGCCGATAAGCTTGCCGTTGAGCTCGGGGATAACAAGGCCGATAGCCTTAGCAGCGCCGGTCGAGTTGGGAACGATGTTGGCAGCGCCTGCACGGGCACGTCTCTTGTCGCCCTTTCTGTGGGGGCCGTCGAGGATCATCTGATCGCCGGTGTAAGCGTGGATGGTGGACATGATACCGCTCTGGATGGGAGCGTAATCGTTAAGAGCCTTAGCCATGGGAGCAAGGCAGTTGGTGGTGCAGGAAGCTGCACTGATGATGGTGTCGTCGGCATTGAGGGTGTCCTCGTTGACGCTGAAGACGATGGTCTTGAGGTCATTGCCTGCGGGAGCAGAGATAACGACCTTCTTAGCGCCTGCATCGATGTGAGCCTGGCTCTTAGCCTTGGAGCAGTAGAAGCCGGTGCACTCAAGAACAACATCAACGTCAAGCTCGCCCCAGGGAAGATCCTTCGCGTTGGGCATAGCATAGATAGTGATCTCCTTGCCGTCAACTATGATAGCGCCGGGAACCTTGACAGTCTTGCCGTCCTCTTCATACTCAGCAGCCTTGAAGTCTACGGTGTGAAGATTCTCGCCTATTCTTCCGCAATAGCCGCCCTGAGCGGTATCGTACTTGAGAAGGTTTGCAAGCATCTCGGGGCTGGTAAGATCGTTGATAGCAACAACCTCGTAGCCCTCTGCGCCGAACATCTGACGGAATGCAAGACGACCGATACGGCCAAAGCCGTTAATAGCAACTTTAACTGACATTTGAATTCCTCCGTTGTTAGTATAATTGGTTATTGGTTATATACCTCATATATTTTAGCCGTTTTTGTCCTCATATGCAAGCAATTTGATAAAATTTTACAGATACAGGAAAAGTTTCGTTAATCTGCCCAAAATATTGCATCATAAAACCCAAAAGGACATAATACTGCCGAAAATCCGGCGCGGATATTTTGACATATCGGCATCATTATTTTGCCTTTCAAAACAAAATCTCCCCGCTCTCAAAAAGCAGGGAGATTGCATATCTTATTTTCGGTCTCAGCCCTCTGACGAGTTGCCCGCGAGCATGGAGATAGCAGCCTGAAGCTGGGTGTCTCTGTCCTTTTCGAGCGTGCTGAGATTCTCTCTGAGCGAATCCGCGAGGATGATTTCGGTGTCCGGAGTCAGGCCCTTTCCGTCGAAACTCTCGCTGATATAGGGCAGCATCTTTGAGGTGGTCAGCACGACTGCGCCGCCGTCACTGAGCTCAAAAGTCTCCTGAACGTCGGCTCTGCCGGCTGTCTTTTCGCCGATAAGGAACGCCTTGCCGAAATCCTTGAGGTCGCAGGCGAACAGCTCACCGTAGCCCGCAGTGTCTGAGTTTATGAGCACCGCCATGGGCATCGTTATATCCTTGGCGTCGGAGCTGTAGGTCTTGACGTTGTTGCCGTTTTTGTCAACGAGCGTCGCGAGCGCCTTGTTGCCCTCGGTCGCCGTCGGGACAAGATAATCTATAACGCGGCAGGTGTATTCAATAGTTCCGTCATAGGTCGAGCGCACATCGAAAACGAGGCTCTTCGCGCCCTCTTTCTTGAGCTGGTCGACTGCCTTTTCGAGCTGGTTCAATGTATTCTTGTAGAACGCGGATATCTTTATATAACCGACCGTGCCGATAAGCTCATAGCTGACGGTCTGGTTTGTGTAACCGAGGACGACGTTGACGGATTTGTCGACATCGTCGCGCCTGTAGGTGAGGCTGACGGAGGTCAGCTTTATACCGCTGAGTCTGCCCGCCATTTCACTGCTGTTTTCGGTAGTTACCGTGTCGCCGCCTATAGCAACTATCTTATCGCCCTTCTGAAGCCCCTCGGTCTGCGCCGGGGAGTTGGGATAGACTTCCGTTATGAGCAGATAACCGCTCTCGGGGTCTGTCTCGACCTCAACGCCGATGCCCGCGCTGCGTCCCTCAAGCTTCGAGGAATAGAGCTTGTAGGCGTCCGCATTCATATAGCGGCTGTACTTGTCGCCGAGTCCGTTGATATAGCCGTTTTCGAGGTTCGAGTCGAGCAGAGCCTCGTCTATATCGCCGTAGTACTTCGAGCGAACGATCTTGTCGACCTCCTCGACCGCATCATACATCTGCGCGCGCTTGGGAAGGTCGGTTATCAGCTTGTTGTACATACGCTGTGAGACCGACATCGTTATTGCGAAGGTCGCGGTCGCACTCAGAATAATGAGCGCAATCGCAAGTCCGAGCGAAATTTTCTTGTTCATTTGCTTTCACGTTCCTTCCTGCCTGAGATCAATTCGGAGGCGTGACAAAATCGAGAGGATTGAGCCTTGTGACGACACCGTTCTTGACATGCATGACCTGGAAATGGACATGCGGTCCGGTGACATATCCGGTGTTGCCCATATAGGCGATGACCTCGCCTTTTTCAACATACTGTCCCGCCGAAGCGACTATCTTCGAGCAGTGGCCGTAATATGTTCTGTATCCGTCGCCGTGGTCGATGGTGATATAGTTGCCGCCGACATCGGAATAGCCCCTAACGAGCACCTTGCCGCTCTGCGCCGCAACTATCTTCTTGCCGTAAGAGACATTGACGCCGTTTTCGCGCACGACTATATCGATAGCCGGGTGCATGGTGTAGGTTCCGTCACCCTCGGGGTCGTAGTAGCCGTAGCCCGCGGAGATGTAAGAGTTCTTGTATGGAACCGGCCACATCATCTCGCCGTCGTTATAAAATCCATCGTCAACGTCGCCGCTCTGGGAGCCGCCGCTGATGATTTTGTCTATCTGGCGCTCAAATGCCTCACGCTTTCTGTACTGCCGCTGAATCTCCCGCTGATATTCGGCGCTGCTCTTGTCGAGCGAGGTCATGAGAGCCGATATCTGACGGTAGTTCGCGTTATATGCGTTCTGCTTTGAAGCGAGTTCTCTATTTTTAGTGTCGAGTTCGGATTTCTTCTCGACTAGAGACGAGCGCTTCTCTTCGAGAGCTTTTTTGTCCTCGTCGAGCTCCGCCTTGGCGGCGTTGAGCTCCTCGGTCTGCTTTTCGAGCTGTGAGATGAGCTTGTTGTCGTTCTCCGTGACGCTCGCGAGCAGCTGGATGCGAAGCAAGAGCGATGAGATGCTGTCCGACTCGAGCAGGATTTCAATCCACGAGGACGAGCCCGCCATATATGTGGCGCGCAGGCGTTCTGATATCTTCTCCTGCGTGGCGTCAATCTGCTCGTCGAGCTTGTCTATCTTCGACTGAGCCTCGTCAATTTTTTTATCGAGTGCCGCTATCTCCCTGTCATAGTCTGCAATGTCCGCATTTAAAACGGAGAGCTGTGAGTTTATGACATCGAGCTGGCTGCTTATCGCCTCAGCCTGAGAAGAAAGCAGTTTCATCTTCTCCGTATTCGAGGTCTGCTGATTTTTTATGCTTTCAAGCTTTTTCTTGTTTGCCTCAATCTCTTTTTCGAGCTCGTTATACTCCTGCTTGAGATCCTCGAGGCTCTTCGCCTGAACCCTTGTCGGGAAAATTCCGGTCATCAGCACGAGCGCCGCGCAAAGAACAAACGCCGCCGCTCTTCTGAGCCATGTGTTACGCTTATTCTTCATCGACTATCGCGAACTCCTTTTCTTTGAGATATTTTGTTATCGACACAGCACTGCCGAGCGCGCCGGAGAGAACTCCGAGCACGATAAATGCGGCGAGCAGTATCAGAGCATATTTGCCGAACGGAGCGATTCCCGACATTCCGATGCCGGAGAGAGTCTTGACGAGCGACCTGCCCGCAATTTCATATATGCCCCAGACGGCAAGCAGGGCGAGCACACCGGAGATAAGTCCGAGCATCATGCCCTCGATCATGAACGGCCATCGGATAAACCACCTTGTCGCACCGACGCTCTTCATGATATTTATTTCGAGCCTGCGGCTGTCCATCGTTATTCTTATTGTGTTGGAGACGATGAAAAGCGAGACTATGAGCAGCAGCGCTATCATGCCTGCGCTCACATAGCTGACTGTATTTCTCAGCCCCGCGAGCTGCTTTGCAAGCTGCCTGTTCTCGCGGATGTGGAGAACATGCGGGAGTTCGGAAATGCGCTTGACCGTGTCGTCAAACTTATCCGTATCCTTGAGCGAGACTTCGTATGCATCGGGAAGCGGGTTTTCGTCGAGCCCGTCGAAGAGCACGGAGCTATCCCCCATCTCGTCCTTGAGCTGGGCAAAACCGCTGTCCTTGCCGACGAAAGTACATTCGCGGACATTTGAAAGCCCTCTGAGGCTCGAGCCGAGCTCATCCTCCTCCGCTTTCGTCGCGCTGTCGTCGACAAAGACCATTATCACGTTCTGATCCTCGACATTACCGATGAACATATTTATATTGACCATTATCATGAACGCAACGCCAATCATCACCATGCAGCTGAACAGCACGGAGACCGACGCTACACTCATCAATCGATTTACATAGAGATTTCTCATTCCCTCGCGGGTGAGGTAGCCGAGACTTCCGTTATTTTTCATCGCTCTCGTCCCCCTCTCCGTCGTCTTCGAGGTAAATCGAATAATCCGCCAAGACGGAAGAATATGTTGTGTCATACTCGCTTCCGTATCCCGTCGTCTCTTTTTGGCGTTCTTTTCTTATGCTTTCGAGAGCCTGCCTGTAGACATCGTCCGCAGCGGTCTCGGCAGCTATCTCTTCCGCCTTTTCCGGGAGTTTTTCAGGCTCCTTTGCGGCAGATTTCTCCTCCGGAGCTTCTTCCTCGTCGTCGAGATACTTCGTTGCGAAGCCGTCCGCCGGTCGGTTGAGACTGCTTGATTTTGCAAGCGTGCGCTCGCGGTGAGCGGAATTTTTCATTCTGCCGTCCGCCGCAACGGTTCCGTTTTCGAGCAGGATAACGCGCTTATCATACATACGGACGAGATTGTGCTCATGGGTAACCATGATGACAGTCGTACCCTCCTGGTTGAGGCGCATGAGCAGATCGACTATCTCGAGGCTCATATGCGGGTCAACATTGCCCGTCGGCTCGTCCGCTATGATAAGATCGGCGTTATTCGCAAGGGCGCGGGCAAGAGCCACACGCTGCTGTTCGCCGCCGGAGAGCTCGGTGGGATAGCAATTCATCTTGTCCGTCAGCCCGACTATGTCGAGCACGAACGGAACGCGCTTTTGAATCTTGTTCTCCTTAGAGCCGGTGACGCGCATGGCGAACGCCACGTTGTCGAACACGGTCATCTTGGGGATCAGGCGAAAATCCTGGAATACTATGCCCAACCCGCGGCGAAAATAGGGTATTTCGCTGCGGGTAAGGGTGCTCAGATCTTGATTTTTGATTATAACTTTTCCATGCGAGGGCACTTCCTCACGCATCATGAGCTTGAGGAAGGTGCTTTTTCCGGCGCCGGACGCGCCGACGACAAAGACGAATTCGCCCTTGTTTATCTTGATATTGACATGGTTTAGAGCATGTGTTCCGTTCTCGTAGGTCTTGGAAACATCTCTGAATTCAATCACAGTTTTCACTCCTATATAAAGCGGTATCCCCCTCGCTTGACTTTATACCGATCTTAAATTACGCCGCAGATCAGTATTTGACAGGCTTCGCATCGAGATACTTCTTGACCATAAGAGCCACCTTGAAGACGATAGCATCGTCGAACTCGCGCAGGTCAAGGCCGGTGAGCTTCTTGATCTTCTCGAGTCTGTAAACAAGAGTGTTGCGGTGGACAAAGAGCTTGCGGGAGGTCTCGGAGACGTTGAGGTTGTTCTCAAAGAAACGCTGAATGGTGAACAGAGTCTCCTGATCGAGGCTGTCTATCGAGCCGCGCTTGAACACCTCGCGCATGAACATATCGCACAGGGTCGTGGGAAGCTGATAGATAAGTCTTGCGATACCGAGATTGTCGTAGCTGACTATGGTCTTTTCGGTGTCGAACACCTTGCCGACCTCGAGGGCTATCTGAGCTTCCTTGAACGAACGGGCAAGCTCCTTGACGCCGGTGACGGTCGTGCCGATGCCGACATATGCGTGGATATAAAGGTCAGTTGTCAGAGAATCGGAAATGGAGCGCGCGAGCTTTTCGAGATCCTTGGTCTCGATGTTGCTGCGGACTTCCTTGACGAGAGCTATCTCGTTTTCGTTTATGTTGATGACGAAATCCTTGGTCTTGTCCGGGAACAGATTCTGGATAACGTCGAACGCCGCGGAATCGTTATGCTCGGTGATTCTTATGAGAAGAACGGTGCGGACTGCGTCGCTGTTGAAGCGGAGTTCGCGCGCCTTGATAGCGATGTCGCCGGGAAGTATGTTGTCAAGAATAACGTTCTTGACGAAGTTGCCCCTGTCGAATTTCTCGTCGTAGCACTGCTTGATGTTGCTCAGCGCCACGCAGCAGATATCCGCATATTTGCCTGCAAGCTCATCTTCGCCGTCAATGAAAACAGCATACTCGGCCTGCATATGAGAGCCGAACGAGCGGTAAGTGCAGCCGTTAACGATACGGTCGCCATCCTCTGCAAAAATCTGCGAAGCGTTCGAGATAACCTCGCCTATTTTGCCGAGCTCACTGCAGGAGATTATGGTGCCGGTCTCATCAATAACGCCGATCGTTCTGTCAACAGCGTCGCGCATCTGATGAATGACACCCTGGAAAAGCCTGTTTGACATAATATCTACCCCTATTCTGAATGATTTCAACTTCTGCCGTTTTAGACATTTTGACAACTGCGCTATAGACATTTTACACAATCGCGCGCTCAATTGCAATACATAACGGGCTAAAAAATGTGTAAAATAAAGGATTTTTTTCATAATCGGGTAAAAAAGCGCCTGTTTTTATCTATTTCCCACAATTTTTTTAATTCGCTTTTAGTGGATTTGATCTTTGGTCATTTTGTCCATAGAATTCCACATAGGGGGTTTGAGGCGCTTTTATCCGCGCGATTTTTATGGTATAATGAGCCGAGAAAGCGAAAAAGGGGCGCAAAAATGGAAGGCAGCATACTCAGAGCATACATATCGGAGAACATCGAAAAGGCCCAAAGAGAAAATATCCCATCGGCGGTGTCGAAATTTCTCGATTCCGCTTCGCTCTCAGCGGCGTCCGCCCTCGCCCGCTCGACTGCGGGCAGGTTCATCTTCTGGGGCGGCTTTGAGGGCGCGGAGCGTGTAATCATGCTCAGCATCCCCGACTATATAGACAGCGACGACCCGAACGAAATTTTCACAGTCTATGCGGACGGCTGCCCGCTGAGCGCCGTGAGAGTAGAGAAGGACAAATTTTCCGACATCGGTCACAGGGACTATCTCGGAGCGGTTATGGGGCTGGGGCTTACGCGCGAGAGCGTGGGCGACATCTGCGTTCATAGTGACGGCTGCGACATCATAGCCCTGCCGAACGCCGCGAAATATATTGAAGAAAATCTGACGGGTGCGGGACGCGCTACGCTCAAAGCTAAACAAATCCCGCTCGGCGAAGTTCGCGCGCCGCAGGTAAATATAAAGGAAACGAGCATCACCGTAGCATCGCCGCGGCTCGACGCAGTAGCGGGCGAGATATTCTCGCTCTCGCGTTCGGCGGCGGCACAGGCAATAGCCTCGGGCGCGGTGACGGTAAACGACGAGCAGGTATTGAAAGCCGACCGTCGCCTCTCCCCAAAAGACAAAATCGTTCTGCGCGGCAAGGGCAGAGCGATTCTCGGCGAAGAGTTTACGCAGACGAAAAAAGGCAGAGTCAGGATAGAGGTCAAAAAATCGGTGTAATAATGCGGCAAGATATTCAAGATACGCATTGATAAGCTTGTGCAAACTTCGCAGGCGGATAATATCCGCCCCTACCGCACACTATTATTAAAACAACCCCTCCGGCTCGGCTTGCAGTGGCACCTAATAGATTGTGCGACTAAGCACAATTTACTGCTATGTTCCCGTATCATAAACCACGATGAAAAAAGCCTATCCAATTTTTATGTTGGGTAGGCTTTTTAAACTCATTTAATTTTCCGCCGATTCGCATGATATTTTATGCGATTTTTTTACTTTTCAAGCTCATATACCCTCTGCCGACCATACACATACTCGCTGAGACAATAAAGCTTTGCATCGCTGAGTTTTCCGTTTTCGAACCACAGCTCAGCGACAACCGGATAATATATCTCGTCCGGCGAACCTCTCCCCGCATGGCTCACGCGGCAGTATTCGTTCTCTTCACCGTTTTTAAGCGTCACGAATTTTGCGAACACATCGCCATTTTCTCCGGCAAGCTTTTTCATGACCTCGTCTTTTCTGTCTCCGACGCGGACTGTTTTGAAGTTCTGATAACAGCTTCTTCCGCCGCTTCCGCCGGAATGATGATCCGGGACATAGCCGTATTTGTCCTTGACGGCGGCTCCGCTTCCGACTCCCTTGGATTCTACGCAGCCGTCGGAATCGGCTCTAAGATAAACAAAGCCGTTGCTGCCGTTTCGCCCGTAAATGTCGTTGTCGTCATAGAATATGTTCGGATTGATAAACACGGTATAGCCCTCGTCTGTAACCGTAAGCTCAAGCTCGCGAGCGAATATTTAAGACGCTTGCTCATTTCTCTGCTCTGAGTTTTGCGGTATTCGTCAAACGGCATATAGCCCTGAACGCGAAGTCTCCGCACCGCCTCATTATAATCCATGCCGAGGTCTGTAGATTCGAACGCCGCTTCGCTCTGCTTGCATATCCCATCCGAGGTCTCGAACTTTTTTCCGTTCATTACATACTTATAGCTCCTGTAAAACTTCTCCGTGCCCGTGTACATAAAAGTCAAGCCTATCGCCGCCGCGCACAGGACGGACGCCGTTATTATAATGCCTTTTTTGCTCTTTTTCTCCGGCGTGCCTTTTTTCCTGAGCTTTATAAACAGGATAAGCGACACCAACGCGAGCCCGATATCAAGCACGATACCCGCTATAAAAGAAATATATTCATTGACAAGTTCTTGCTCGCTCGCAAATTTATATGTAATCAGCGGAGTTGTTTTTTCGAGCAGGAACCCGATATCACTGATGAGCGCATATATCGCAGGCTGAGAATATCCGCTGCAAAGAACGGTTGCTCCGGACAGCAGATTCGGTATGCCTATTGCGAGCAGTGTTTTCTTAAATCCCTTTCTGTAGGCAACTGCCAAAGCAAAGGAGAACGCAAGTATTATCGCAAAGCTTGCAAAAATCTCAGCCGTCTCCGGGCTGCCCTTAGAGTCCGCGCTCAATATCCACACACCGCAAGACATCGCTGTCATTATTACAGCTGTCGTCAGCACAAACGCCAATATCGGCATCCATATTTTTTCGCCGTAGACTTTCTCGAAATCCTTTTTTATCATCTCGGTCACACCTCCGTCGTCGCCCATGTCGGCCAGCGCTTTTTGGATGCTCTCATCTTCGCTGTAGCCGATCTCGGTATAAAAATCGATGTGGTCGGATATATGATCCCGCAGCTCCTCGCGGATAAGCTTCTGCCGCCTTTTCGAGAGCTTTTCGGGAATCACAGAATCGAGGTAGCTTTCTATTCTTTTGTCCATTTTGTCACCGCCTCAGACTGCCGAGGGCGCTAACCCGCTCCTTATCACCTTTTCGACTGCGCTCGAATACGAATGCCAGTCCTCGGTCGATTTGTTGAGTATTTTCAGCCCTCTGTCGGTGATGTGATAGTATTTTCGCCTTTTGCCGCGCTCGCCGTCCTGCCAATAGGACTTCACGAGCCCCTCCTGCTCGAAGCCGTGGAGTATCGGATAGAGCGTGCCCTCCTTGAACGAGAACACAAATTCGCTGCGCTGTTCGATCTCCTTGATGATCTGGTAGCCGTACATGTCCCCTGTTCCGAGGACGGACAGCACGAGCAGCGAGCTGCTGCCCTTCGACAGTTCTTTTTGGATATTCACATAAAGTCCTCCTTTTAGCATAGAGTTTCTATACATCGGTGTTCTATGTATATAGCATAGCATTATATTTCTGTTCTGTCAAGGAAAAATTTGCAAAAAATTTTGCCGCCCCCGAAAAGCGGTCTACCCGCTCCCGGACACGGCATTTTGAATTGACTTTGCGGTCAGTTATAGACCGTTCTCTTCTTGCTTATGATATTTCCCGCCACGGCAAGCGCAATACCCAAAACGAACAGAGGCAGGCAGCTTTGAAGCACCAGTTCGGACGAAACAAGCCCGAATGACATATAGAACATCGGCACCTCTCTGTTGATGCAGAACATATAGTTTGCTATCAGATACAGCACGCCGCCGAGGATACTTATCGCCGCGGATTTTGAAATGCTGATAATAAAGCTGCACATTCCGAAGAAGAACACGCAGGCGGGGATTATCCGCACAAATTCAAAGGCAAAATCCGGCAGGAGCAGGCACGACGCCGCCATCATGATTGAAACATTCAGGAGCATCGCGCAGAATATGACCGCGCAAATAGCGCCTGCGCTCACCCTTTTGTTGACGAACAGCACCTCGTTGCCCTCGGATTCGTTATACTCCCTGAGCACAAAAATGACATCCCACGCGGAGAAAAACGGAAATATCACCTGCGACATCTGCAGCAGATAAACCTCGATCATATCGGGCTCGGTGCCGTTGAAATACATGGAGCAGAGCAGTATCGGATAGAGAACATCGAAGAGCACGAGCGGAACGAACCTCACCGCGCCAGCATTTTTCAGCGACAGACGAACAGCCATAAAAACCGCACTCATATGTTTTTTGTTATGCATATGTATCCATCCTCAACGCGCGGCGACACCGACGCGGCAGCAGGCTGAGCCTGCGCCGAGAGCACGGCGGTCATCCGCTTTGAATCGCGCTCAAACTGGCGCTGAATGAAATACGGCTCCGAAAGCTCGCCGAGCCTTGAATCCTCGATTTCATAGACCTTGCCTGCGGCGGCATTTTCTATTTCGGCGCATGTGCCCTGCGCCGCCACGGTGCCGTTGTTTATTATCACAAGTTCGTCGCAGAGGTTTTCAACGTCCTCGACAATATGCGTGGAGATAATTATCGTGCGCTCGCCCTCGAGCTTCGAAACAATATTCTTGAAGCGCAGGCGCTCTTCCGGATCGAGACCCGCGGTCGGCTCGTCGAATATAATGATATCCGGCTCACCGAGCAGAGCCTGAGCTACGCCCAGCCTGCGTATCATGCCGCCCGAAAGAGTCTTGACCTTTTTGTCGAGCTTGTCCTAAAGACCGACAAGTTCGATATATTTTTTCGCCTCATCGCCGATTTTTTCGCGGCTGACGCTCTTGAGGTCTGCGAGCATCTCCATCATTTCAAAGGCGGTCAGTTCCTTATAGAGACCGAATTTCTGCGGCAGATAGCCTATATGGCTCTGAAAGTTTTTGTCCTTTGAAATATCGCTGCCGTTAAATTCGATTTTTCCCGCGCTCAGCGGATAGAGTCCCGTTATGCAGCGCATAAGCGTTGTCTTGCCCGCGCCGTTGGGTCCGAGGAGTCCGTATGTTTTTTTATCGAGCTGCAGATCTATCGATTTCAATATTTTGCTGCGGCCGAAGCTCTTATCCACCGCATAAAGTGAAAGCATAAAAATTCCCTCCTCAGTCTGCGTCGGCGTAAAACTCGCTCGCGGTTCGTCTGTCGTTATGATCGTTCAGATACTCTGACATTCTCTTGAGCGCCTCTTCTTCGCCGACACGGTTTATATACTGTATAAAATCATATGTGCTGTAGACTTCCTCGCTGCCGTTTTCGCGCATAAATTTTCTTGTGCTCTCATTGCCTTTGGTGTAGCTCATATAATTTTGATACAAGTCAAACTTCCAAGGCTCAATGCTCTGATTTTTATAGTCTTCATCTATTTGCAGTATTTCCTTGGAAACAAGATAATTGTCAAATTGGCAGTAACCGGTATACCCTCCGCTGCTTTCGATACTCGGGATAATTATTACTGTTTTTATGTTGTCGGGAAGCGTCTCGGTCGAGCGGTAATTGTCGAAGAACTTTGCGCGCTGCTTTTCCTGACCGCAATAGAAATGAAGATAGGGATATACCATCTTCACTCCGTCCTTTTCATAGCAATCATAGAGTCCGGAGACGAGCGTCACGCCTGTCGTTTTTCCCTCAAACTCATTCTTTCCCGTCTGCTCAAGTCCGCTGTATACCGTCTGGCTGCTGTCCACCTTCACCCTGAAGTGGGTCGGCTTGTCGAGCACGAAGCGATATATTTCCCCCATTCCCATGTTATATACGGGCAGCGAACCGCTGTGCGGATAATACGGGAAATATCCCGGCAGGAACAAGCCCTGAAGATTGGAATAATATTGCGTTGAAAAGCCGCTGTATTTGAGCACTATCCTGTCAAGGCTCTTTTTCTCCGGATTGAAAACGGTGAAACGATCTCCGTCCTGTTCAAAGCGAAGCTTGTTTCCGCCGCCGTCCCGGACGGAGCTTATTTTATATCCGTGATAGAGTGTGAAATCGTACTTTTCAAGATTCGGCTTGTCAACGGTTATCGCCGCCCTGACGTGCAGATTATTGCCGACCTTTATTTCCAGGTCGTAATCGGTCACATCAAACTCTTTTTCAAAATGCGCCCACTCTTTGTTCGCGCCGTCCTCATCATAGTCGTCGGAATAAAAGTCATATGCCTTGTAGTAGTATTCTTTATCGCCATATTCCATGGAATATTTCGGGTCGTCGCTCCCCACTATGACTCTCGAAGCCGGGAGCTGCGACACAACGAGAAAAGCGAGCGCGAGCGACGCAAAAACGGCGGGAGCCGCCCGGAAGCGTCTGTTTCTCTCCCCGGTTTTCAGACTTATCACAAAAAGGGAGAGCAGCAGCCAGAAAAGCGCCGTCAACCAGCGATATGGCAAAACAGACTGGCCGAACGCATAAACCGGTCGATAGTTGAGCGCCGGCGGAAAGATATCAAACAGCCGCAAAAGCGGAAAGATATTTATGCTGACATTGCGGCTGAATTCATAGACCATCTCGCCGAGATAATTTGAAAGCGGCGAGCCGAGCAGCACAAAAAGCACGAGCCCGAGACAGCCGTTTATTCTGCGGAAAAGCAGCGACGCCGACATGCCCATGGCCGCGGCGCAGCAGGGAACAAAAAAATGGCTCAGCAGCATATTCAGAACGGTCTGGACGATAAACTTGCCGTGCCAACAGTTAAAGTTTCTGTATTTTACAAAGAGGAGCAGACTCCATATATTAAAAAAGGCAAAAAATATCAGGATGATGACAACAAAAATCACACCCTGCGCCAGAAATATCTTTCTTTTTGCGTGAGCCACCGTGTTCATGCACTCGTCGAGCTTATATCGGCGGAGCTTGTAGCTCATCTCAAAGGACAAAAACGAGAAGACGGCGAACGAAGCGAGAGAAAACTTCAGCGGTATATCGAGCGCGCCGAGAGCCGCATCGTCACAGAGGGTGCTTATCGCCCTTGTCATCTGCCATGCCGCTGCGCCGACTATTGAGGCAAAAAACAGCGACAGAACAACGATCATCTCTTTCGAACGAAAGAATATCGCTCTGACCTGAGAAAGCAGTTTCTTATCAGGCAAGGTTATACCTCCTATTCAAAATTTTTATATATGCCGAATGTGTCAGCCGTGCTCAGTGCCCGAGCCGCATACGGCATACAGCTCATATAAAAATGAGCATTGATAAAAATCGAAACGATTTTTTATGCTTTTCGCATTACAAATCTCCTTTTCTTAACATTGTTGTTTTTGTGCTTCGCCAACTAAAAAGAGCTTCTGAATCTACACCTCCTGTCTTAAAAAATCACTACCCATTCTCCTATAAATTACTCCTATGTATTTATAATATCACAAAACGTCCGTTAAAGCAACGAAAAAATTCAAAATTTAGTATTTAACAGAGAATTTTGTCGGGGATAAAACATGCCGCCCGCATTTTCACGCAGGCGGCATTGTTTTATATCAATTTTTATTTTATCACAGCCACCGTGTTCGGGCGCATTGTCAGAGTGAATCCGCCGTTGTCCGAGGCTATCGTCTCGAACGGTTCCATGTCGTGCTCCTCATCGAGCGTATAAATAGTATAGAGCCTGTCTTCGCCCGTTTCGACCTTGAACGTGCGCGGCAGAGGCGCGGCGTCGTCTGTATAATATGCGACGAGCAGCATCTGAGTCTCCCCGTCCGTCGCGGCGGCGGAATAGATATCCGGCACATCGCAGCTCAGGGCGCATTCATCTTGAAGCGAGAGCAGCTCGCCCCATGCCTTAACGGAGTAATAGCCCTTTAATCTGTCCAGCGTGCCGCGCTTGAACAGCCCGTTCATGCTCGAATTTACCCGCGCGTCATAGTACATGAGCATATCGGTTTTTTCACGCTGGCAAGCGCTCATAACGGCGGCGATAAACGCGGCGCCCTTCAGCGAAGCCTCGGTTTCAAGGCTGCGCTTCCAGCCGTCGCCACTCCAGCCGCAGACATAGTTCCACTCGTTCAATATGCTCTCGGTGTCCGTGTAGCCGTGGCGGTCGAGCATGGCACGGTGTCGGCACGCGTCGGACGTGAAATCGCTTACCTTCGACCCGTAGCAGTGCCACGAATAGAAGTCCATCGGCACATTTTCTTCTCTCATCTTTTCAAAAAATGCGTCGAGCCATTTTTCATTGTAGCCGCAGACCGCGGGGCCGCCGATTTTCAGCGACGGGAACCGCGCTTTCAGATACTTCGCCGCCGTTGCAAAAAAGTCATAGAACTCCTCGGGCGTTCCCGTCCAGCACTTGTCGTTGAAGTCCGGCTCGTTCCATATCTCCCAATATTCAATACCCATATGATAGCCGTCCGCCCAGCCCTCGTTCATATGCATTATGATGTGCTCACAGACGACCGCCCATTTTTGATAGTCCTTCGGCGGCATAATGCCGTAGTGCTTCGGCCAGTGCTCGATCTTACTGCCGAGGCGGTAAAACACCTTTGCGCCCGCGCGCATAATCGTGCCGAGATAAATATCCGTCAGCGTGAAGTCATAGGATTCGGGCGAATACGGGTCGGCATCGAAATCGGTGAATATATTATGTATATCGACCGTGTGCTCTCCGCCGTAGTCATAGCATATGGACGAATCGTGCGTTCTGGCAAACGGGATGTTCGCCTCTCTGAAGTCCGGCAGATTCGTGAGATTCTGGTCGCCGTTGTCCGTATACACGGGGCCGTTGTTGACGGCGTTCATCGGCTTTATCCTGCCGACAGTGTTTTTGAAATCAACCTTAAGTTTCATATATACCTCCATCAAATATCAAACGAGAACTGCCAATCCTCGCCGTAGATAACTTTTACTTTTATCGGCTTGTCGCTCTCGACGGTTATTTCGGGCTTCTCGTCTTGGGATTTTCTCGCCTTGCACATGAGGGTGACGAACGAATCCCTGCCGACGGGCAGCTTCTTTATTCCGTGCTCCTCGAGCCTGTTCACGCGCCAGACTATCTCCGACTTTTCGGCGGAGACTCTGATTCCGAGGATATACTCTATCAAAACGGTTATCGGGAATATGCCCGTCCAACCGACAAAATCCTCGCGCGCGGGGTCGCCGCGGTCGGCAGTCTCGGGGGCATAGTTCTCCCAAAAAGTGCCCGTCTTTTTATAGACCTCGATGCAGTTTTTATAGCAGCACTCGGCTATCTCTTTTGCAAGCTTCTCTTTTCCGTTTGCAGAGAGCCCGCAGAGTATCATATAATCGGTCGGCGCCCAGACTCCGCCGTTCCAGTAGCCGCCCGCGGCCTTGTAATCAGGGTGATCCGCGGAGAGCGCGGGGACGCGGTTCGGGCGGTTGAATTCATTTTTATCCTCGAGGTGACGGCAGAGCGCGTCCACCCTGTCGGGCGGGGCAATCTTCGAGATAAGCGCCCAGAACGCAGCGACGGTCTTGACGGCAAGGAAGCTTCCGTCCGCCTTGAGGTCATAATAGAACCCGTCTTTTTCGCTCCACATCTTCTCGTTGACGAACCTGACGAGATTATCGTATTCGTCCTTGAGCGCGTCGACATCGTCAGAGATGCCGAGCTCCTCCGCCATCATTATAAGATATTCGCAGCTCATCGCCGCCTGCAGAGTCGCGTCTATCCAGGACATATAGCTGTGGTGGAAGGTCTCGAGCTGCCAGTCCTCCGAGTCGGGGATGAGCTCAAGATCGCAGCGCGGCAGGTTGTCCATGCCGCAGCCCCAACCGCTCGACCAATAGCTCCCGTCCTTCCAGCGATGATAATTCTTGAGCCAATGGTGGAACGAGAGCAGCGGATAATAGACTTTTTTGAGCCTCTCCTTATCGCCGTAGTTCTTATAATACTGCCACTCGCACCACGCCATTATCTCGGGTCCCGTGCTCGTCGGGTCGTGGCGATAGAATCGGTCAACGCCGTCTAATTCGTTTATCTCGCGGCAGATGAAGCCGTCCTTGTGCTGCTTGCAGTAGAAATTGTCGAGCGTTTTCTGGAAGCAGTGGACGCTGTCGCCGTATTTTCCGAACATGAGCATAAAGCAGGAATCCCACATAAAAATGTGACCGTTAAAAGCGGCGTCGATATAGGACGAGACAAAGCCGCTCTCTTTCGTCGGCTTTCCGAGGTTGCGGAAGGCTATCTCCCACGCCTTGTAATATGCGGCAATTTCATCGTCGTGTCCCGCCCACACGGGCTCGGGGAGCTTTCCCTTCTCCTTTTCAAAATCCGGCAGCTCCGACATATCGGGCTGCATGGAAATAAACTCGTTGAGCTTCGCATACCTGTCCTCGACATATCGGGTGATGGGTTCTTTCATGTTTGCGCTCCTTTCGGGTATTTTCAGTCGAGCTGATTATATCACACTTTTTATTTTTAGTGAATAGTTTTTGCGGCAACACCGCGGCGGCGAAATATATTTTCGCTTTCAAAAATTAACTTTTTGTGAATATTCAAAAAAAGCATGTCAAAAAGCATTGACTCCGATATATAAATATGCTACTTTGTAATTGCAGATGGGTTTTCTGCGGCAGAATATCATATAAATTCGGAGAAATGCTATGATGCTGTTCGGTTCAAAAAATTATAGATTTTTATCAAGTCTGAGGCGGGTGCGCATTCGGGCAGTTTAATAAGGCGCATAGGTCGGCACCGCAGCCGGCTTGTGCGCGTTTTGTCTTCTCAATAAACTAAAAAGCAAGGTGACAAAGATGAAATCAACCGCTAAAAGAGAAGTTCTGACCGGCGTAATTACATTTCTTGTTTACGGCATTCTGGGCTTTGCGGCTTCTGTTCTTACCTCGCTCCCCGAAGCCGGACTGGATAGCCTCGCGGCAAGCCACGCCGTATTCATCATCGGAAGCATCGCAAGCTCCGCCGTTCTTGTCGGCGGAATAGCGTTCGGAATAGTATTCGGCAGAAAAAGATCGAACGGATATCTCATAGGGCTCGTCGCCTCCGTCGTCTTTTTCCTCGGCGCGGGATTCGGCTTTTTCTATACCCTGTCGTCAATCGGAGTGATAGATATCCATGACATAAGGTTTCAGAGCCTATATGAGCCCTCCATTACTATAATAATAGCTTACGCCGCCGTGCCGTATATCGCCTATGCCGCCGCGCGAATAAAGGCAAACAAGAGAAGTAAAGTCAAAACCGCATAAAGCATCAAACGCCGCCTGTTTCTCCGCAGGCGGCGTTTTCAAAGCAAATAAAAAAGCGCCTCGATGATATTTCATCAAGGCGTTTTCTGGTGGACGCTAACGGACTCGAACCGCTGACCCTTCGCACGTCAAGCGAATGCTCTACCAGCTGAGCTAAGCGTCCATTTGAGCTGAATTTTTCGGTCTTTCCCGTTCAGCAGAGCCTATTATATATGAACGCCGCGCGAATGTCAAGCATAATTTTAAAAAAATTGATTTTTTTGTGAACCGCCCGCAAAATGCTCTTTTCAGCCCGCGGGCGGCTTCATTTTAATTTATTTGAAAACGATATCGAGCACCAGCATCGATATCACCCCGGGCACGCCGAGCAGCGCGCCCGCGCCGAGCGACCAGCGGTTGACGGAGAGCTGTATCCCCGTCGCGAGCCCCGCGATATTGACGGCGAACAGCGCCGCCGCGCCGCCTATCGCGTTGAGTATCAGCGCCGAAAAGCCGCGCCTGTTCGTCACGGCAAACACCGTTATCGCGAGCGCGGCGGCAGCGAGAAATATTATAAGAACCGTTTTCATTCCTGTTGACAAGGCTATCCCCTCATTCCAGTTTGTAGCAGACGGCTATGTCGCTGCTTTCAAGTCCTTCCTGCTTTGCGAGCTTCAGGAGTCTGTGGTAGCGGCGCTTGAGCGATTCGAGCTCATATATCGCGGCCTCGACCGAGTCGTCGTCCTCGCCGTATTCAAACCGTAGATATGCCGCGTCCATCTCCTTTTTGAGCGCTCTTATGTCCACGAGCAGCTGTTCCTCCTTTGTCGGAGCTTCGTCCGCCTTTTTGAGCTTTCCTCCGAGCAGATATTTGAAAGCAGTAACCATTTTTTCGTCCTCCCGGTATTATTTGTATAGCAATTATGGGACAAATATGATAAAATAATTCAGCCGGACGATATTTTTCGTCCGAACGCCAAAAATATATAGGATGTTTATATAAAGGAGAATGTGTTTTGAAGCTTTATCCCATGGTATTGACGCCCTTTGTCTCGGAAACTGTCTGGGGCGGGCGCAGGCTCATTGATGAATATTCCGTTGTCACAGACAAGCGAAACGCCGCCGAGGCGTGGGTCATGTCCGCGCACAAAAACGGCAGTTCAACAGTCGCAAACGGCGAATTTGCGGGAAAGTCTCTTCGCGAAGTCTATCTCGAACACCCGGAGCTCGGCGGCAAAAACTGCGCCGGATTCTCTGATTTCCCGGTGCTGATAAAATTCATCGACGCCGCGGCGGATCTCTCGGTTCAGGTTCACCCCGACGACGCCTACTGCCTGAAAAAGGGCAGCGGCGCGGGAAAGACCGAGTCGTGGTATATCCTCGACTGCGAACCGGGCGCTTATCTTCTGCTCGGCTTTGAAAAAGACATAACCCGCGAGCAGTTCAGGCAGTCGATAACCGACGGCACGCTGACCGACTATGTCAAGAAAGTCCCGGTCAAAAAGGGAGATTTCTTCTTTATTGAGTCCGGCACGCTCCATGCGATATGCAAGGGCATCCTGCTCGCCGAGGTTCAGCAGAACTCGGACACGACATACAGAATATATGACTACGGCCGCCTGGGCTTCGACGGCAAGCCGCGCGAGCTCCATGTTGAGGACGCAGTGAATGTAACGCACACCGGAGTATACAAAAATCCCTGCACGCCGAAAAAAGACGGCAACGTCACGAATCTTGTCGCCTGCCCGTTCTTTACTGAGAGAGTTCTCGATGTTAACGGCTCTTTTGACGGCTCTGCGGACGAAAAATCTTTTGTGTCGCTTCTTATCCTCGAGGGCTCGGGCTTGCTCGAATGCGCGGGCGAGACTCTTGAATTTTCAAAGGGCGGCAGCATTTTCATTCCCGCAAACTGCGGCGACTACAAAATAAACGGAGAAGCAAAGATCCTTGAAACAAGGGTCTGATATTACAAATGGCAGTTTTAAGCGTACAGAATCTTGATATGGAGTTCGGCGAGCGCACGCTGTTTTCCGGCGTGAGCTTTGAAGTCGGAGAGCACGATAAGATAGGCTTCATCGGCTCGAACGCAACGGGCAAAACGACCCTCTTCAAGCTCATCACCGGCGAGCTTGAACCGACCTTGGGCGGAGTATATCCCGGCAAAAATATAAAGATAGGCCATCTCGAGCAGCACGCCTGCGCGGGGAGCCAAAAGACGGTCTATGACGAGATGGAGAGCGTGTTCGAGCCTCTTATGAAAAAAGAGAAGCGGCTCGAAGAGCTTGCGGATCTCATCGAAGCGGGACACGGCGACATTAACGCGCTCATCGCCGAGCAGAACAGACTGCACACCGAATTTGAGGACGAGGGCGGGCTGACCTACAAAAGCCGCACGCGCTCGGCACTCACAGGTCTCGGATTCTCGGAGAGCGACTTCTCGCTCCCCTGCTCCCTGCTCTCGGGCGGTCAGCGGTCAAAGCTCGCGCTGGGCAAGCTGCTTTTGAGCGCGCCCGATCTGCTTCTGCTCGACGAGCCGACGAACCATATAGACCTGACAAGCCTCGAATGGCTCGAAAGCTTCATCAACGACTACCGCGGCAGCGCGGTAATTATAAGCCATGACCGCTATTTTCTCGACAAAGTGACGACAAAAACGATGCTGCTCGAAAATGGCAGAATCGAGATGTTCAACGGCGGCTACTCGCGCTTTCTCGAGCAAAAGACCGAGCGCGACGAGATCGAACGCCGCCACTACGAGCGGCAGATGGACGAGGTTCATCGCCTTGAAGGCATAATCGAACAGCAGCGCCGCTGGCGGCATTTCATAACCGCGGACAGCAAGCAGAAGATGCTCGACAAGAAATTGGCGGAAATCGACGCGCCCGACCGTTCGGCGAAAACCCTTGGCTTTTCATTCGGCGAAGTCGAACCGACAGGCAACGAAGTTCTGAATGTCAGAGGGCTGTCAAAGTCATTCGGCAGCAAGCATCTTTTCAGCGGCGTCGAGTTCCAGATACGCCGATCCGACCGCGCGTTTTTGCTCGGTCCAAACGGATGCGGAAAGACGACTCTTTTAAAAATACTTATCGGCAAGGAGAAAGCCGACTCCGGCTCCTATCTCTTCGGCGCAGGCGTTCAGGTCGGTTATTTCGACCAGACGCTCTCCTCGCTCAACAACAATAATACAGTCCTTGATGAAATCTGGAATCTGCACCGAGATTTCACCGAGGCGCGCGTGCGCACCCTGCTCGGGCAGTTTCTGTTCTGCGCGGACGACGTTTTCAAGAAGATAGAGACTCTGAGCGGCGGCGAAAAAGCGCGGCTTTCGCTTTTAAAGCTGATGCTCTCGGGCGCGAATGTCCTGCTGCTCGACGAGCCGACGAACCACCTTGATATTCCCTCGCGCGAGGCGCTCGAGGCGGCTCTGCTCGATTTCGGCGGCACGATGCTCGTCGTGTCCCACGACAGATATTTTATAAATAAGTTATCCACCCGCGTGCTGTCGATAGGTATGAACGGTGCGGAGAGCTTCGAGGGCGGCTACGACGACTATGCGGCGAAAATCGCCGAGCAGAGCGCGGAGAAGCCGAAAGCGACAAAGACCATGGGCAAGGGCGGCGAGGACTACAAGCGCCGCAAGGAGCGCGAGAGCGAGCTGCGCCGCACGATAACCGCGATAAAGAAATGCGAAGAGCGGATAAACGAGCTCGACGGGCTGATAACAAAAACCAACGAAGAGATGTCAACCCCCGAAGCGGCGGCGGACTACGCGCGCGTCATGGAGCTGACGGAAACGCTCGGCAAGCTCAACGACGAGCAGACCGAGCTCATGATGCAGTGGGAAGCGCTCGAAAACAGAAAAGCTCAACTTGAGGGAGAGGAATAACATGAACTTCAGCGAACTTTTCGGGAATGCTCAATGGGTGACCTGCGACAGCGGCTGCACTTCGCCGGTTATAAAAGGCGGCTTCTTCATCAAAGAGCCGAAGAAAGCGGAGATAACCATCTGCGGGCTCGGTTTCTTTCGCCTGTGGATAAACGGGCGTGAAGTGTCCGAGGACAAATTCGTCCCCGTCAACAGTCAATACTGTAAGCGCGATCTGACGGCGTTTGAATATCCTATCTTAGACGAGCTGTCCTACCGCACATACGCCGTGAGATATGACATATCTGAATTTGTTGTTGACGGCGAAAATGATATCCGCGTCATTCTCGGCTGCGGCTGGTTCGCCCAGCAGAAGCGCAGCGCCGAGGGGTTCGCAAAATACGGCGACATAAAGCTCTGCTATAAAATCGATGTCGAGAATAAGAGCGGCAAAAAATATACTTTTGTTTCCGACGAGAGCCTTGAATGGAAGCAGAGCCGCATAACAGAAAACAACATATATTTCGGCGAGGTTCACAACATGAGCCTTGCAGACGAGCTGACGGCGAACAGCGGCTTTCAAAATGTTATCAAAGCCCCGGCGCATGAGACTCAGTTTTTCGTTCAGGACTGCCCGGCGGACAGAGTGGAGCGCGTGATAAAGCCCGTAAAGCTCTTTGACCTCGGCGAAGTTTCAATATACGACATGGGCGAGAATATTTCCGGCTATCCGGTTGTTGCGGCAACGGTTGACGGCGCGAATATAACCGTCAGATGCAGCGAGGAAATAAACCCGGACGGCACGCTGAATTTTGACTCCTGCGACCGCGGGCAGATTCAAAAAGATGAATACCGCAACGCGAAAAAGGGCGAAGAGTGCATGCCCTGGTTTACCTGGCACGGCTTTCGGTATTTCGAGCTGACGAACAACGCCGAGCCCGTGCGCTGCGAAGTAGTCCACTCGGACTGCGCCGTGACCTCGTCGTTCGAGTCGGACAGCGAGATGCTCAACTGGCTTTACGACGCATATATCAGAACGCAGCTGAGCAACATGCATTCGGGCGTGCCCTCGGACTGCCCGCATATAGAGCGCCTCGGCTACACAGGCGACGGTCAGCTCTGCTGCGAAGCGGCGATGATGCTTTTGGATTCGCAGAAATTCTATAAAAAGTGGCTCGAGGATATCTCCGACTGCCAGAGCGTCGGAAACGGCCATGTCCAGCACACCGCGCCTTTCATGGGCGGCGGCGGAGGCCCCGCAGGCTGGGGCGGCGCGATAGCGGTCGTGCCGTATGAGATGTATAAAATATACGGCGACAAGGAGACCTTTCGCCGTTATCTGCCGAAGATTCTTCGGTATTTTGATTATCTTGACTCGCGAAGCTCCGGCGGTCTCGTCTGCCGCGAGGAAGAGGGCGGCTGGTGCCTCGGCGACTGGTGTCCGCCCGAGCCTATAACAATATGCGAGCCGTTCGTCAACACTGCGCTCTATGTCAAGCAGATGATGATGACAAAAGAAGCATCGGAGGCTATCGGCGAAAGCGAAACTGCTGCCATGCTCGAAAAGCGCATAGAAGAAAAGAAACAGGCTATTCTCAGCGCATATTACAGCCCGCAGACCGGCTCGTTTATCGGCGACGCGCAGGGTGCGAACAGCTTTGCTATCGATATCGGTCTCGGCGGCGAACGCGCTTTCAACAATACAAAAAAGAAATACGACGCCGCAGACGCTTTCGACACCGGCATTTTCGGTACAGATATCCTCACCCGCGTACTGTTTGAGCGCGGCTGCGCCGACACGGCTTTTCGCCTGCTGACTTCGACGGGCAAAGGCTCGTTTTATAACATGAAAAAGCAGGGCGCGACGACTATCTGGGAGAACTGGGACGGCGAGCGCTCGCACAGCCATCCGATGTTCGGCGCGGTGACGCGGTATCTGTTCTCGTTCATTCTCGGCATCACGCAGGAGAAAAACTCGGCGGGCTATGAAAAAATTGTCATCGCTCCGCAGATTCCCGACGGGCTCAACCGCGCGAGCGGTCACATAACGACGGTGCGCGGCGAAATAGCCGTCTCGTTTATCAGAACGGAGCGCGAGATGGACTTCTATGTAACCGTTCCGCAAAAGGCGTGGTTCACTTACGGCAGCGACTGCGAATATGAACTCTGGGAAGGCGAAAACCATATCCACATTGATTTTGAGGAGTAAAATATGGCTATAATCATCACACAATACAGCGAAAAATATCGGGACGATGTCCGCAATATCTGCCTTGACACGGCGGGCAGCAACGCGCGCGAAGAAAAGTCAATGCGCTTTTTGCTCGCGACCTTCTGCGACTACTATATAGACCGTGAGGCGGAGCACTGCTTCATCGCCGTCGATGAGGACACGGACAGCGCGGTCGGCTATATCTTCTGCGCGCCGGACTATCAAAAATACAAGCGTATATTCAAAGCCGAATATCTCCCGCGCGTCAAGGGCTGTAAAAAAGGAGATATAATTGAATCATGGGCATCCGTAAACGGCCCCGCGCTATTCGCAAGAAGCTATCCCGCGCATATGCACATCAACATAAAGCCCGGCTATCAGCACTGCGGCATCGGCACCCGCCTGTTCGCGGCTCTGACCGAGCATCTCAGAGAGATCGGCTGCAAGGGCGTTATGCTGGTGGTCGATTCATATAACACCAACGCAATAAATTTCTACAAAAAGAACAAATTTGATATCATATTCCCTCTGCGCGTCTGCACGGTCATGGCGCGCAGGGTCTGAGAAAGCAGGAAAAAATATGAAATTAGCCGTCATCGGCACGGGCTGGATAGTCAAAAGCTTTATCGACGGGTTGAAGTTCGCGCCCGATTTTGAACTCTTCGCCGTATATTCGCGTTCGCGCGAGCGCGGAGAAACATTCGCAAAAGAGAACGGGATAAGTACAGTATACACCTCGCTTGACGAGCTCGCCGCCTCCCCTGCCGAGTGCGTCTATATCGCGAGCCCAAATGCCCTGCATTATACTCAGAGCAAAAAAATGCTCGAAAGCGGAAAGCATGTCATCTGCGAAAAGCCGATAACAGTGACGCCCGACGAATTTTCGGAGCTCTGCGAAATCGCGGACGGAAATAAGCTCATATATATCGAAGCTATAATGTATATGCACTCGCCCGTGCGTGCGGCCCTCAGAGAAGCGCTCGGGGACATCGGCAAGGTCTGGACTGCGCATTTTGATTTTTCGCAGTATTCGTCAAAATATCCAGCCTATCTTCGCGGCGAGCTGCCGAATATTTTCAACCCCGCCATGGCGACAGGCAGTCTCATGGATCTCGGCATTTACTGCGTCTATCCTGCAATCGATCTGTTCGGCGAGCCGAAAACCGTCTCGGCAGTATCGGCATTTCTCGAAAGCGGAGCTGACGCGGCAACCGCCGTCTCGATGCTAAGTAAAGACACCGCGATAACAATGACAAGCTGCAAAACCGGGCAGGATCACGCAGGCTCGCAGATAATCGGCGAGCGCGGCAGCATAAAAATCGGCTCGATTTCAAAGCTCACGGATATCGAACTCATGATGAACGACGGGACGAGCCGCATTATCTGCGGCGACACGCCGAAAGATGAACTCATGGGCAACGAGGCTCGCGCGTTTTATAAGCTGATAACAGAGCCGGAAAACAACAGAGAAAAATACAGAGAGCTGCGCGAAACGGCGCTCTCTGTGAGCCGCACGATGCAGCGCATACGCGAGTCGGCGGGAATAAAATTTGACGGAGGGATAGCATGAAATATGTGAAAACAGGCGATGTCCTCGCGGTAAGGCTTGACCCGGGCGAGGAAATAATCGCGTCGGTGCTGAAGATAGCAAAGGACGAAGATATCCGCTTTGCCGAGATATCAGCCATCGGAGCGGTAGGGCGCGCGGTGTTCGGGCTATACGACCTCGAAGAGCAGAAATACCACAGCCTGACATTTGTTCAGCCGCTCGAACTTGTCTCGTTAAACGGCAATCTCAGCCGCAAGGACGGCGAGCCTTATCTCCACCTCCACGCCGCGTTCGCGGACGAAAAAGGCGCCGTCATCGGCGGTCACCTAAACGAAGCGGTGATCAGTGCGACCTGCGAAATGTTCATCAAAATTTTCGACATTGACATGGGCAGGCGCATAAGCGAACAGACGGGGCTCAACATTTTTGACATCTGAAAATCAAGCAGGGAAGCCGACATATGCCGCGCTTCCCTGTTTTTTCTTGTCGAACACCATAAAATATTGCACAAAATCAATAAAAATTCATAAAAAATCAAAATTTCTTTACAAAAACTATTGCAAAGTGAATCAAAATCACATATAATTATTCTCAATCAGCGTAGTAACTGAGGGTGAACAAATGCGGCAAGTAAGATTTGAGATCACCGACGGCATCTGCCGTCCGGCAGGATGCGAAACGGACGACATCGGATATGCGGCAATCTCCGATGCTCAGTGCGCCTCCGAAACAAGAAAAAGTTCAACCGCCTCGGGCGGCCGTATTTCCTACGGCATAGTGATGACCGTCACGGAAAACGGATTCAATGAAACAACAAGCTTTCCCGACATCTCTTTCAGCAGAAAAAAGCTGAGGGACTTTGTCTCCATGCTCGAGCGCAACGATGTCTCCCCCGTCCATGTGGAGGAGATGATAGACGATTTCTTCTACGCAGGATAAACGCACCGCCAAAGCATCCGAACCGAGCGAACGCCGCCAAAAGGCAGCGTTCGCAGAACAATGACCGACCGCAGCAAAAAAATGCTGCGGTCGGTCATTCTCTATAGTTTGATGGATGGATAGGCAGCGAAACGGCTTTGCGAGTATAAATATCGCAATAAACAGCTGTAGCGATATCGTGCACATATACTTATTTTAAGCAGGGCGGGCTAACCCCTCAGTCTCGGCTTACGCCGAGCCAGCTCCCCTTACAGTGGCGCCTAAATAGATTCTGCGACAAGTCCCAATTCACGCAAAGTCTTTTCATCTTGAACGAAGGGCGTTTATTAAAGTTCCGTATATCGCTCTACGCGCATGCGCAGGGCGTATTTTTCGCGCAGTGCCGCTATCTCTTCCATCATCTCGGACTTGTGGTGGGCGTCGAGCGCCTGCTGATCGCGCCATCTGTCTATCAAAAGCACGGTCTCCGGGTCGTCAAGCGGAAAGAAATATTCGTATCTCTCGTTCCCCTCTTCGGCTCTTATTTTATTCACAAGCCCGCTCTCCGTCATCTCACGCGCAAACTCTTTTGCGCTGCCGTTTTTGCCGGTGTAGTAGATATTGACAGTGAAGCTCATTTCATTCTCCCCTATCAGTATTTTTCGACGCTCTCGACATCGAGCACAAACACAATAGCTCCGCCGACCGCGACCTCCGAGCCGAGATCGCCCTCGGCGAGTCCGCTGCCGAATGCGGCGGTAGATGCGGCAGTGTGCATCCTGCGCTGAGAATACTCCTTGATTATCTCTTTTGCCTTTGCAACCTTGTCGTCGTCCGCGCCGATGAGGAAAGTCGTGTTGCCGACCATGAGGAATCCGCCCGTGGTCGAGAGCTTCGTCACCGTGTAGCCTTCCTTGGTCAGAGCCGAGGAAACAACCGCGCTGTCATCATTATTAACAATAGCTATCAAAAGTTTCATTATATTCATTCTCCTCATTAAATTTTCGGATCTATCATCTTGCGGCTCTTCTTGTCGAGCTTGCGGACATCGGGTATCTCGTACCTGTTGTCGTTCGCGTCTTTTATCAATATGCGCCCGTCATAGAGCGGCTTTACCGCCGTGAGATGATTTCTTATCTCAAAAGTGCATATTCCCCTGTCCGTCTCGACCGTCCACATCCAGATAAGGAATTTTTCGCGCATCTTTATGAATCGCTTTATCCGCGGGATCATATAGTATTCGTCGAGGCACTGCTCGACAGCCTCTTTCGACTCCGGCAGAAGATTGTCGATGTTTCTTATCACCGCTATCTCCTCGCCCTCGCTGTCGATCAGCGAAATGTATCTGCTGAGTCCGGTTATGGGGAACATTCTGTGCAGTTCGAGTCCCTCGAACTTCTCGCCTGAGTAAAACTCGGCATCGACGAAAATCCCGTCCCGGCGAGTGAATTTCACTTCCGGTCCGTCAATATATCTCGGCATTGCGCTCCCCCCTTATTCAAAATTCTCGGCGGCTTTTTTCTTCTGAAGCTGTTCGCCCATGGACTGGATCTCAATGAGCTTGTAGTACTTGCCCTTGAGCGCCATGAGTTCTTCGGGAGTACCGCATTCGATTATCTCGCCGTGATCGACGACAACTATCTTGTTCGCCTTGCGCAAAGTTGAAAGACGGTGGGCGATCATGAGCGTTGTGCGCCCGGATATCAGCCTCTCTATCGCGCCCTGAATAAGATTCTCGGTCTCGGAATCGACCGCCGCCGTCGCCTCGTCGAAGATGAGTATGCTCGGATTTTTGAGCACCGCGCGGGCTATAGACACGCGCTGCTTCTCGCCGCCGGAGAGTCCGACTCCGCGCTCGCCGAGCATGGTGTCATATGCATCGGGCATGCGGCGGATAAAGCCGTCCGCGTTCGCGACCTCCGCCGCGTGGAGCACCTGCTCAACATGGACATCCGCGCTGCCATAGGCGATATTATTATATATCGTGTCTCTGAACATCAGCGGCTCCTGCTGGACGAAGCCGATCGAGTTTCTGTAATATCTCAGGTCGATGTCCCTGATGTTTATTCCGTCGACGAGTATCTCTCCGTCGTATTCGTCATAGTAGCGCATCAGCAGGTTTATCAGCGTCGATTTGCCGGAGCCCGTTGTTCCGACTATGCCGACTATGTCGCCCGGCTCTATAGTCAGATTTATGTTTGAAAGAACTTTCTTCGAGCGGTCGAACGCAAAGTTGACATTCTTGAATTCAATCTTGCCATCCATGCGCTTGAGTTCTTTTCCCTGACCAAAATCGTGCTCGGGCTCGGCATCGAGGATGTCGAGTATCTTTTCGGCGGACGCCAATGTATTTTGATATGTGTCGCCGATATTCGCAAAGAAGTTGACCGGGTTATAGAACATGCTCGCGTATGAGATGAACGACACAAGCAGACCGAGCGAAACCTCGCTGCTGCCGGAGATGACGAGATTACCGCCCATGAACCATATAACAAGCGTTCCGCAGGTCACGAGGAATGTTATCACCGACGGGAACACCGCAGAGGGCACGGCGGCTTTCTTGTCCTCCTTGAACCATTCGTCGCAGTAGGCGTTGAAGCGCTTGACCGTCTTTCGCTCGTTCGTGAACGCTTTTATGACTCGCACGCTCGGTATCGTGTCGGCGAGCATCGAAGAGATCGACGCGGAGCGCCGCCACATGCGCATATATTTGGGTCCGAGCACCTTGCCGAACCGCTTGCCGACAAACACGACTATCGGCACGGGAATGAGCGAGAAGAGCGCCAATCGCCAGCTCATCATGAACATTATGACTATCAGCCCCACGAGCGTAAAAGCCTGAATGACCGCCTCCTGGGTTATCTTCATGATGAAATTCTGTATCACCGTCGCGTCGGAGTTGACGCGGTTTATGACGGAGCCTGTCGATATCCTGTCATAGAAGCTCATCGGCAGATACTGCGCCTTTTCATATATATCTTTCTTGAGATTCAAGACTATCCTGTCGCCGGATATTCTGAGCTTATACGCCCGAAAACCGTTTATCACATACTGAAGAACATACACCCCAAGCAGAAGCAAAATGACCGCCATGAGCCGTTTTGACGATTTCTGTGGGATAACATCATCGACCATTATCTTTGTTATATACGGCGGGACGAGCGAGAACGCCGTTGTGAGCACGGAGAGAATCATGCACACTATCAGCGGCTTTGTTTCGGGCTTGACATAGCCCGAAAATTTTGTGATAAGCTTGCGCTTGCCGGAGCAGTTGAGGCACTCGGCATCGGGCGAGGGTAATTTGCGACCGCACTTCGGGCAGAAAGAGCGCTGCTTGAGATAAACGGACTTCACGACCTCCGCATCCTCGTCGGAATAGCCGTGTTCTTTCAACGAGTTCACGAACACCGCGCCTGCGTCCGCAACCTCGGCGGCGGCATAAGAAAAGCGCATGAGCGGCTTTCTCTTTCCGTTTGAAAATCTGACTCGAAACAGCGCGTTGCCGTAGAGCCGCTTGACATCCGCCGACTCCATTTCATTATAGGCGATGCTGCACACGCCGCCGTCAAAGCTTCTGTCAAAGGCAATAAGCCCGTTTTTTGTGAAAACAAGCATTGAATCCGCATATTTGCCTTTTAAATCAAGGTCACCCACGACGATAAATAAAACCTCTTCGCCGCGGGTCAATTCTTCGAACCGCTCCTCATATTGTCGCGGCACGGGTTTGTTGGTTATTTGTTTCATTGCTCCGCCCCCTTTTTCAAGGTCATTTTAGCAGAGCCGATGTCAAAAGTAAACACGGAATTTCAGCCTAACATGACAAAAAAATTGGTCGTTGTTTGTTGAAAATGACGAAAAATCCCCGTGATATTATTTTTTCCATAACCACATTTTCAAGATAGCCGTTAAAATTCTTATATTCATTCTCGCTTATCGCCGTCGGGCAGGTCATGACAACGAGCCTGTGACCCTTATATTCGCTGTGATACGGCGGGTGGATATGCTCGAACGGATTAGCTCTGTACCCGGCGCGCTCATAAAAAGCCTTGCGGCGGACGGATACTTCGTCATTCGGCGGGTCGATTTCGAGAATGACCGTCTTTTTGCGCTCGCCGAGAAGGAGAGTGCCTGCGCGCCGTAGCCGCGTCCGCGCATTTCGGACAGCCGCTGTTCATATATAGGAAAGCTCTTTGAATAGAGCTCCATCGCTTTTTCATATATTTTATCTTCTGAATTTGTCAGTCTTTTAAAAATCATATTATCATCCTCCGCGCTTTCGGTTATTATACATTTTTACACCCCGGCGGTCAAGAAATCGGGGGTTTAGAATTAAATTTTCATTGACTGATTATTGTAAATATGGTACAGTATTATTTGACTGAAAACGGATTTTCAATATGAAATCCACAAAAAACGGAGGGGTTTCAAAAAATGCCGAATCTTATCAAAAAAATCACATCCACCCCGAAGGGCTGGTCTACAAAACCGAAGGAGAGACTGAGCTACTATCTCTACTTCTGCGGACAGAATGCGATATATAACCTTGTCGCCTCTTTCCTGACGACCTACCTCATGCTCTCTATCGGCGGACTTGTCAAAACTGCGGGAATCATGCTCGCAGTCAAGGTATGGGACGCGGTCAACGACGCTATTTTCGGCGTGCTGTTCGACAAAGTAAAATTCAAGAGCGGCAAGAAGTTCATTCCGTGGCTCAAGATATCGCTCGTCTTTATCCCGCTGACTACGGTCATGCTCTTCGCCATACCCAACGACTTCAGTGAAAATGCGAAGCTCATCTGGCTCGCTGTTTCATATATACTCTGGGATACCGCTTACACCCTCTGCGACGTGCCGATATTCGGTATCATCACCTCGATGAGCGAAAACATTGACGAAAGAAACAGCATTATATCCTATAAGCAGATTTGGGCGGGCGTGGGCTCGGGCGTTGCGCTCATTCTCGGCACCGTCCTCGTCGGCGAGCAGGTCAAGCTCAACTACACGGTAGTCGCAATAATCTGCGCCGTGTTCGCAATTATCACGATGATCCCCGCCTGCTTCAAGCTTGAGGAGCGCTTCGGCGGAGACAGGGATGAGGATTTCACGATCAAAAAGATGTTCAGCTATCTCGTTCAGAACAAGTATCTGCTCATCTATTACATAGGCTACTTCTTCTATTCGAGCGCCAACGTCTCCGGCTCACTCAACCTTTTCGTCTCGTTCTATCTCTTTAACAACTCGCAGTTCTCGCTCGTCGTTCAGGCTCTGAGCCTTGTTCCCGCGGCGATATTCTCGTTCCTCGTGCCCCACATGGTCAGAAAATTTGACAAGATGAAGCTGTTCAGAGTCTGCACCTTGGCTACCGTTATTTTAAGCGTTGTCATGTGGCTCATCGGCTACAACTCGATGATAGGCTTCATCATCATCTCGATACTGCGCGCGGTACCCATGGCTATTCTCGGCGTCATGCTCTTCATGTTCACGCCCGACTGCGCGGAGTTCGGCAAATTCACCTCCGGCATCGAGGCCAAGGGAATCACCTTCGCAATCCAGACCTTCATGTGCAAGCTCACCGCAGCCGTCTCCGGCGCGCTCGGAATGTTCATACTCGGTCTCAAGTCCACCGGCTGGGTCAGCGTCGAGGGAGCGCAGAACTTCGCAGACCTCCAGGGTGTCACTCAGACAGACCACGCGAAGGCCGTTCTGTGGTTCATCTATGTTATGTTCACGGCGATAGGCTACGCCATAGCCTATGTCATCTGGACCCGCTACAAGCTCACCGACAAGGATGTTCAGACCATGGCGGACTGCAACAGCGGCAAAATAACCCGCGCCGAAGCCGAAGAAAGACTCGGCGGAAGATACGACAAGAAGTCGAAGAAATAATTCTCGGCGCAGACAAAACAGCAAATAAAAAAGGTCACAATTTGCAGGCAATGCGGATTGTGACCTTTTGGTTTATCGTTTTGCGTTTTTAAATGCACTTTACCCGCTCTTGTTTATTGAGCAAAGACCGAATACTGAGCACCATTAAATAGCTCGGAGCAAAATATATTACCACATAATATACACTACGTGCTCTTGTAGGGGTCGGCGACCTCGCCGACCCACTGCTGACGAAGTCAGCACAAAGCAATAGTTTTTCCTATTTGTAATGACTCGAAAAAGCATTGTCCAAACTCCGTGCCGCCGTTGGCGGCATAGGGTCGTCGAGTCGCCGACCCCTACAACAAGCAAAACTTTATCGGCGCAAAACTCCCCGCACACTGAGATGCGGGGAGACTTCTCGATATCAAATGTTATTCTGACTGTTCCTGTCTTTGAATTTCACGGCACAAATCGCCGAGACGCCTAACAGAAGTATACATTCAGGTATGTAATTAAACTTTGGCGGAATGATACCTTTCAAATACAGTATTGCATACAGGAAGTCGCAAAGAATCACCGCCAGAATGATAATTATATATGCTATAGTTTTCTTCTTATTTCTGACTTTCTTCATTTTATTTACCCCGCTTTTTTTTCGATCTCTTCAAGAAGATCATCGCTTATATTGACATGCGGGTTATATTTTTTCGCCAAATCGCAAAGTTGAGTAACAAGCTTCCAATAATGCGACATGACCGAAGTAATCGGTATGCTGCCCGGCATATTCTTTGCACGCACCACAACTTTATAGATTCCGAAAAGGGGCATCCGCTTTGAATCTATGGCGAGAATATTTTCGTAGCTCACATTCATATTCATCGCCTTTTTGCCCTTTGTGACTCTGAATGAATTGAATTTTGCGCAGCTCTCACCGAGTTCAACATATCGGTTAAAATACTCAGCAAAAAAGACCGCAAAGAAAGCAATCATCAGTCCGATTCCGCCGACAAGCGTCCTTTTAAAGCTGTCGGTATCATAGCGTCCGCGCCAAAACAGCAGCGCCATTCCTATGCCGATTGCAAGCAGAACTACTTCCTGCAAAAACAAAACTGACTTTTTGTATTTAGATTTCATTTCATTCTCCTCTTTTCACAAAATGCGCTTTCAGCAGGAATATCAACCGCAACGCTGTCGATTGATATTCCCACATATCAGCCAAAATTTCTCTTTTCCCCAAAGCTGTTTAAAATATTTTTTAAAGCACTACTTCTCTGCCCGTCCTTGCGGACTCATAGACCGCGCAGAGGATTTTTATCATATCGATGCCCTGCTGCGGCTTGAAGCACGGCTCGGCGCCCTCGATGACCACATCGTAGAAGTGTCTGAGGTTTCTCGCGTGCTCTCTGTCGGTAGCGTAGTTAGTCGGGATAACATCGAGGCACTTGCCGTATTCCTCGGTGTAGAACTCGACCTCGCCGTCCTGCCAATTGAGTCCCGCCTTCGTGCCGCGAAGCTCGACAAAGCGTGTCTCTTTCTTGACGTTCGACGCCCAGCTGAACTCTATCTGGAGCTGCGCCCCGTTATCGAAGCGAATAGTGCCCATCGCAAGATCCTCAACGTCAAACGTGCCGTCCTCGACCTTGTCGCCGAAGTCGGAGTTCACGGAGTCGCTGACGTCGTTGTCGGCAAACTTGCAGTATGTGCTGCCGGTCACGGCGACTGGAGTCGGGCTGCCCATGAGCCATATCGCAAGGTCTATCATGTGAACGCCGAGGTCAATGAGCGGGCCGCCGCCGGACTGCGCCTTGGTGGTGAACCAGCCGCCCTTTCCGGGGATTCCGCGTCTCCTCTGCCAGCCGCAGCGTCCGCAGTATATCTCGCCCATTTTGCCGTCGTCAATGAACTTCTTCGCAAGCTTAGACGCGTCGGTGAAGCGGTTGTTTCTCATGACCATGAGCGTCTTGCCCGCAGCCTTAGCGGCGTCATTCATCTTCATGACCTCTTCGACATTGACAGCGTCCGGCTTCTCGCAGAAAACGTGCTTGCCCGCCTTGAAGGCGGCGACCGCGATTATCGAGTGGAGATAGTTCGGGGTGCAGATATCGACAGAGTCTATCGTCTCGTCCTTGAGCAGCTCGTTGAAATCGGTATATACCTTCGCGTCTGGGAAAAACCCGTCGCGGCACTCGACCGCCCTCTCCTCGATTATGTCGCAGAGCGCGACAACCTCAAGTCGATCGTCTTTAAGATAGTGCTCGCGGTGAGCGCCGTTGAATATTCCGCCGACACCGATAATACCTACTCGCCATTTTTTCATAGAAAGACCTCCAAAAATGTATTTCATACGAATTGATTTTAACATAACAAGAAATAAAAAACAAGAGCGGCGGCCTGTACGAAATGCCGAAAAAACAGCTTTATTTTTAGTTGATTTAACAATTTGATTTGTGATTGACAACGGAACGGCGGAACGCCTTATGACGCTCCGCCGCTCCTTGCTTTTATGAAATTGTGTTTTGCAAATTAAAGCTTATTTATCAAACGCGCCGAAGCGGGCTGCTATCTTCACGCCGGTCTTTGCAAGCGGAAGAAGAGCAACTATGGTTCTGAGCGCTCCGTCAGCAGAGGACGAGAGCACGGAGGAAACGAGGAAATTGACAACAATTTTCTGCGAGGCGTTCATGTCGAGAGCTGCAACAGCGGTCTTTATAGCCACAGCGTTGTTCTCCTCGGTAAGCTCGGAATGGAGATATCTGAACAGAACGACAAACGCATCCGCCGAGTCGCCTTCTATGTCGACAAACCAGTTTCTGGTCTTGGCTGCGCTCTCTTTTGCGGTGAAGACTCCGCAGGCGGCAATATCCTTTATTGCAGCCGCAAACTTCTCCTTGTCAAGGTTTATTGTAAGAGTGACTGCGGGGGCGGTCTCCTCGCCGTTTTCGTCAACCTTGGCGGCCTGGAGCTCGATGTCCTTGAGCTTGGGGGCGATCATATCGTATACGCCGCCGGTGGTGAGGTCAACCTTAACGCTGTTGCCGATACCCAGGCTGATTTTGCCCAGCATACTGTGTATCTGAGTGTCGATAAGTCCCGTGTCAATAGCGGAGGCAAGATTCGGGAGAAGCTTCAGAACCTCGTCGACCGGGGATTCCGCAGAGGCAACTGCGTCAACAAGAGTGAATATGGGAGTGATGATGCCGCGGATACGGCGATCCATCTTCTCGTTTGTGTTGGCGCCCTTCTTAACATATGCGGTGTACTCGTCGGAGGTCATAAAGTCCTTTATGCCGAGAGCCTCAAATATGGGGATGAGATCCTCGTATATGCCCAGCTGCGGACCGTAAAATAAGCTGGTTGTGTTCTCAAAGGAAACAACGGTAGTGAGCAGCGAAAGGGGTCTGAACAGCGACGCAACAGCGTCGAGGAAGCCCTCCTTGTCGCCGTTAGCGAAACCGAAGTCGCCGTCAACAACAGTGAGATACTGCCATGCGTCAAGCTTGTCTACGGGCTTGCCGTCCGCGCCGAGCGTAGCCGCGGCGGCGTTAAGAGCCGCGATAGCACCCGCGCAGGTCTCCTTGTCAAGTTTTGCGGCAAGATCCCTGGGTCCCTTTGCAACAAGACTGCTGAGTCCGCCGACAAGCGGGAACAGCTTCTTTGCAACAAGAGCTACGGTTTCATTGGTATATACCTTCTCGTTGAGCACCTGGGGAACTCCGCCCTCGGGAACCTTCAAAACGGTGAAAAGAATATCTTCAACTCTGCCGATAGACCTGTTGACAGCCTTCTTGGAAGCGCCGATGGGATACTTAACCTTGGTGCGTTCCATAGCGTCAACGTCGGGTTTTTCGTCCGTAGGATCGGATACGGCAAGAGCAGCCGCTTCGCTGACAGAGCCGTCAAGCGCTGCGGTCGCTTCCTCCTGCGCAAAGGCATTGAGCCCTGCCGCCATAACGGACATTATCATGCACAGGCAAAGTATAACGCTGAATGTCTTTTTTAATGCTTTCATAACTTGTTCTCCTTTCGTTTTTAAAACGGGGGGCTGTTAACTCATCTCTCTTTTGGGTTTCTCCTCCTCTGCCTTGAAATTAATTTATAAAGAGGTTATAAATTCCTTAATTGCTTATTTATTTGTAATTAAGCGTTTGTTAATAATTATTAACACAGCGTTATTAATTCGTTTAAAGCACAGAGGGAAGCCGACTCCCCTCTTTAATGCGTTTCTATAAATCAAGCGTCTATACATCTTACAATTTGATTTTAACATAAGGTGAAACAAAAAACAAGAGCGGCGGGTTGTACGAAATGCCGAAAAAACAGCCCTGTTTTTAGTTGATTTAACAGTTTGATTTATAATTGGCAAAAAGAAGCGGCGGAACGCCGTATGACGCTCCGCCGAACCTTGCTTTTATGAAATTGTGTTTTTACCTTTTGACGTTCGGTTTATTTCTTGAATGCGCCGAACCAACCTGCAATTTTAACGCCGACCTTGACTATCGGAATCATGAAGACGAGCGTTCTGAGAGCGTCGTCAGCAGAGGACGAAAGCGCAATCGAAACGATGAAGCTGACGGCTATTCTCTGAGCGAAGTTCATGTCAAGAGCCTTGACAGCGGTCTTTATGGCTGCTGCGTTGCTCTCGGAAGTGAGCTCGGAGTGGAGATATCCGAACAGAACGACAAATGCGTCTGCTGCGTCGCCGTCGATGCCGGCGAACCAGTTCTTGCCGCGGGCGATGCTCTCGTTTGCGGTATAAACGCCGCAGCCGGAGAGATCCTTGATAGCGGAGACGAACTTGTCCTTATCGAGATTTATCGAAAGGGTGACTGCGGGGGCGGTAACTTCGTCGTTTTCGTCAACCTTGGCGGCCTGGAGTTCGATGTCCTTGAGCTTGGGAGCGAGGATATTGTAGAGGCCCTCGGTGGTGAGGTCAACATTGATACTGCTGCCGAGACCCATGCCGAGCTTGCCTATGAGCTTGTGAATCTGAGTGTCGAGCAGACCGGTATCGACCGCATAAGCGACCTTCGGAAGGAGCTTGACAACCTCGGTGAGCGGAGACTCAGCGGAGGCGATGGTGTCGATAAGATTGAATACGGGAACGAGGATTCCGCAGATGCAAGCCACTCAAGAGCCTCAATGTAGAGGTTGCCCTTGTAGGTATACTCTGCGGCATAAGCCTTGTTGTAAACTTCTGCCTTTTTGAGCCACGCAGCAAAATCTGCGATGTACTGAGGATCGTTCTCACCCTCTGCATAGCTGCCGGGCTTCGGCGCAAGGCCGGGGCTCTTCGGTTTCGTGGGCGCGGGGTTAGCCTTGAGAAGATCGTTGTAGATAACATCGCCCATCAGCTTGAAGCCCTTAAAGGCATCGCCCTTTACAGAGCCGCTGATGATGCCGTGAGTCGAGCCGTAACCGCCCGCCATAACGCGGGTATTGTAATCAGCGGCTTTCCAAGCGGCTTTCTTGTCATCGACAGATATCTTTCTGTCCGCAATAGTCTTTGCAAGCTCAACGGCGTTGTCGATATAAGCCGGAACATAGCCGAGAGTAGTGACAGCCTGAGCCGCGGCGTTGACATAGTGATCCTTCTTAGAGCCGGAAATTTCGGGATGGTTCTTGATGGAGATCTGGCGCTCTCTCATCACTACATCGTGGTAGAACACATCGAAAACAAGGACATCGATGCTTTCCTTGTCGGAGTTGCTGAGAGCCTTGTACTCGGCAACGAGCTTCTCGTAAGCCGCAAGATCCTCTGCCGAAGGCTCGGCTTTGGTAACATCGCCGCCGAAAGCTTCGACATTCGCTTCAAACCTTGCAACGGCTTCTGCCTTTTCCTGCGCGAAGACGTTAAGACCGACCGCCACGGCAGACATAAGCATGCACAGGCAGAGCATAACGCTCAGCGCTTTTTTAAATGTTTTCTTTTACTCTGTTCTCCTTTCGTTTTTGTGAAAACATTATAGACATTGTTATTCTTTGCTTCTTCTTGTCTCCTCATTTGCAGCAATTTATATTATAACATTAAGTTATAAATTCAGCTTTTAATATGCGGCACCGACAAAGTACCGCAGTATTCATAAAATAATTCAGAACCACCGCAATATTATACACTATATTTGCAAATAAGTAAAGTTATATCTTAAAGAAGTGTTATTAATCATTCGAGATATAAGGGGAATTGTTGAAATTCCCCTCGTTGTTTAAAAATCAAGTCTCTCCCGTAGGCTCTGTTTTATCCCAACCTCACACACGATGCTAAGCCCGAGGAAGCAGTCCTCAAAGAAATCGCGACCGAGCTTGAACTCCGGCAGAAGATAAGGCTTCATTTTGCTCTTTATCAAACCTATGAGCTTGTCCGTATCCATGCCCTCATCGAGCTCATATATAACCACTCTGCCCGGATTCATCAGCGCGATTATCGTCTGGAGGCGTTCGCTGCAAAAAGCTATGCGCTCAGATTCAATGTCCGGAGTGTGCCGCGGGATGTTTTCGACCTCGCCGGCAGCGCCCGACGCGCCGCAGAGCACCTCGCCGTTTGCGATTATTCCCGAGCCGCTCTTGTGCTTGCCGTAAGCATAGAGAACGGTTATACCCTCCTGATAATCCGAATATTTTCTTGCCACATTCGTTGCGACATGCAGGTCGTTGTCAATAAGAACCGTCAGTCCGAATTTTTCATTCAGCCTCTTTGCAACATCGATATGGTTGAGCGACGGGAATGCCGCAGAGTCCATAACAACACCCTTGCAGACAACGCCCGAAACGGCTATCGCCGTCATGGCTATGAGCGGATCGGCCGCAACGCTTGTCATAACAAGATTCTCAAGCGTCGAAAGTACTTTTTCGTCACAAATCGGTATATTTCCGCTGCCGATAGTACGGCTTCTGAAATCATGGATTCTGTATGAAAGAACATCGGAGTCAAGATAAATCAGCAGAAAATGCATATAGTCCGCGTTAAGCTTATATACCTGCGCCTTGCGCCCGCGTTCCGCACCTATAACTCCGTCCGGATTAATAATTCCCTCCGCAATACCGTAATCAATAGCTCGCGTCACGGTCGGCAGGCTCAGCCCGATACTTTTGGCTATCTGTGGAATTGTCGCCTGCTTGTTTTTGTGTATGTATCCCCACACAGAGCGGTAATTCGTCAGCTTGACTATGGATGAATCAAGTGTATTTTTCAAAAAGCGCGCCCCTCATCTGCAAATTAGAAAACCGTGTTATTAAATCAATTATATCACCGCGTTCTGCTTTTCGCAATATGCATTTTTGCCAAAAACGGACTTTTTAAATTATGCACAGTAAACAACGCAGAATCGCGAATGCAACACAATTATTGACACAGTGTCGAAGCAAGTATATAATTTCAGTATCAAATATCGGAGGGAACAGCATGGCAAAAGGGCTGCCGGATTCAAAGAAATATATAAAAGAAAAGCAGACTCCCCTGCGCTTCGGCACGGACGGAAAATTCCGTATTCTGCATCTGACTGATGTCCACGAGGTCGACCCGGAGATGGACGATGAGGAGGATAGACAGATACCGATAAACAAGAGCAAAGAGACGATAAATGTCATTCGCCGATGCATCGAAATTGCTAATCCCGATCTTATCGTTTTCGGCGGCGACAACATCAGCGGCTACTGGCAGGAGTTCACATATGAATATATGTATAATACTATCAAAAAGATAGTCGCGCCGATTGCGGAGAAAAATATCCCGCTCGCCATAGTTTTCGGCAATCACGATGCCGAGGCTCAGCCCAAATTGCCGTTTCTCGCGAAAGAGAATCAGATCTGTATATACGCCGAATACAAGAATTTCAGGAGCACGATGAACGACGAGGATGTCTCCGGCTGCGCGAATTGCAGTTTGCCTATTTTGTCTTCCGACGGCAAGCATATCGCCTGGAACATCTGGTGCATCGACTCGGGCGACTATGTCAGGGACGATGAGTTCAATGTTATAGACGACGCCGGATACGGCTTTGCGAAAAAAGATCAGATAGCGTGGTACGAAAAACGCGCCGCCGAACTCAAGACGCAGAACGGCGGAAAAGCCGTGCCCTCTCTGCTGTTTCAGCATATCCCCGTCATTCAGGAATACAAAAAACTCAAGAAAGACCCGGATGGCGAATACAGCCTCGGTGCGCAGCACTACTCCGTCCCGGACGGCGCACTGCTTGAGGGCGAGATTCATGAATCCCCATGCCCGCCGCTCGAAAACGGAGACAAATTCGAGAGCTGGAAGAGAACGGGCGATATAGTCGCCGCGTTCTTCGGCCACGACCATTTGAACACATTCACAATGGAAGTCGACGGCATAAAGCTCGTTCAGAGCCCAGGCGCGGGCTACCACACCTACGGCGACAAACGCGGCGGCAGACTGATTATAATAGACGAAAACAAGCCGGATTCGTATGAGTCGGAATGCATTTTCATCGACAGAATAACACAAGGTGAGCTTAAATAAATTCAAATAAAGGACGGAGAACAGCTATGGACAAATACGCAAGATTCAGATATCAGCCCTGCATCCCGCTCGGCGCGGACGGCAGAAAGGTCACGGGTTCACCCGAGCACGCCGCGCTCTCGAGAAAGGCCGCCGGCGAGGGTATGGTTCTGCTCAAAAACAGGCTTCACACTCTGCCGCTCACGCGCGGAACAAGAGTCGCACTCTTCGGCAAGGCGACTATCGAATACATAAAGGGCGGCGGCGGAAGCGGCGACGTTTTCTGCGCCTACATCCGCAATGTCTATGACGGATTCAGTCAGAAGGAAGCCGAGGGCAAGGTCAGCGTGTTCAAACCGACCGTCGAGTTCTACAAAGAATATGTCAAGGAGGCGAGCAAGCGCATCCCGACCCGCGCCCAGATTGAGAAGATATGGGACAGGGTCAACGCCATGTCCTTCTGCAAAGAGAAAGACGATATAATCTACGACACCTTCGCGAGCATGCATGTTGCCGAGGCGCATATGCCCGACGAGCTCATAGCGGAGGCAGCCGCGAACGCGGATATCGCGATAATAACCCTCAGCCGCTTCTCCGCAGAGGGCGTGGACAGAAAGGCTATCCCCGGCGACTACTACCTTTCGGACACGGAGAAGAGCCTCATCGACCGAGTCGCTGCGGCGTTCCCGAACACAGTTATAGTCCTCAACTCCGGCGCAGTCGTTGACTGCGAGTATTTCGCGGACAACGAAAAAGTCGGCGCGATAATCTCCGGCTGGCAGGGCGGACTCGAGGGCGGCATGGCGATAGCTGATATTATCTGCGGCGATGTCAACCCCTCCGGCAAATTGGCAGACACTATCCCCGACTCCTACGACTCATATCAGAACGCGCAGGAGTTCCTGACAGGCTTCGAGCATCTCGATTATTTCGATGATATATATGTCGGCTACCGCTATTTCGAGACGATTCCCGGCGCCGCCGAAAAAGTTCGCTATCCGTTCGGCTTCGGTCTCTCTTATACTGATTTCGAGTTCAGCGGCGCATTCTGCGGCGAGAGCGACGGAAAGATAGTCGCCGCGGTGACGGTCAAAAACATCGGCAAAGTGCCCGGCAAAGAGGTCGTTCAGCTCTATTACAGCGCGCCGCAAGGCAAGCTCGGCAAGCCCGCAAAAGAGCTCGCCGCGTTCAAAAAGACGAAGCTTCTCTCCCCCGGTGAGTCCGAGGCAATCGCGCTGAGCTTTGATATCGGCGACATGGCGAGCTTCGACGATCTCGGCAAGATAAAGAAATCAGCATTCGTACTCGAAAAAGGCACATACTCGTTCTATCTCGGAAATTCCGTCAGAGCGACAGAAAAGCTCCGCTACGACTTCGTGCTGAGCGAAGATATAATCACAAAAGAATCAAAGCCGCTCTGCAGACCGTTCAAGCTCGAAAAGCGTCTGCTCGCGGACGGCAGCTTTGAAAATCTCCCGACGGGCGAACCCGTTTACGCACGCGGCACGCACGCTCCCATCGAAGCGACCGCGCCCAAAGATACGATCATGTTTGACGAAGTCGGCGAAAATATAACGCTCGACGAATTTATAAAGCAGTTCACCGTTGACGAGCTTATCGACTTTGTCGGCGGGCATCAGAATCAGCCCGGAGTCTGCAACACAGGCGCGTTCGGCGGCATGAAACGCCTCGATGTGCCGCCCGTCCCGACTGCTGACGGACCTGCAGGTCTGCGCCTCAACGCTTCAACGGGTGTGCCCACCACGGCATGGCCCTGCGCAACGCTTCTCGCGTGCACATGGAACATGGAACTCATTGAAGAAGTCGGCGCGGCAGGCGGCGCGGAGCTGCGCGAGAACAATCTCGGCGTGTGGCTCGCGCCCGCGATGAACATTCACCGCAATCCCCTATGCGGACGCAACTTCGAGTATTTCTCCGAGGATCCACTCCTCGCCGGAAAGTGCTGCGCCGCCGATGTGCGCGGCATCCAGTCGCAGAAAATCGCCGCATCCGTAAAGCACTTCGCCTGCAACAACAGGGAGTCGAACCGCTTTGAATGCGATTCCAGAGTTTCCGAGCGCGCGCTCAGGGAGATATATCTGCGCGGCTTCGAGATATGCGTCAAAGAGGCTGACCCGTGGACAATTATGTCCTCCTACAATCTCATCAACGGCTCCCACACCTCGGTAAGCTATGAGCTGCTCACCGAGATGCTCCGCAATGAGTGGGGCTTCAAGGGCATGGTCACGACAGACTGGGGCGTCCACAGCAGCCACTCCGACGAGGTTCTCGCCGGGAACAATGTCAAGATGGGCGACGGCGAGCCCGAGGAGCTGAAAGCTGCGTTTGAAAGCGGCAAGATAACCCGCGCCGACCTCGAGACAAGCGTCAAGCGCATACTCGAGCTGACGATGAAGGTCGCGGAATAAATCAGATATAAAGCAAAGCAGTCGCCCGCGCGGCTGCTTTTGCATGTTCGGGCTATATTACGCCCGTTTTGTCTGCGGCTTTTTGGCAAAAATCGACATTGCAAAATCTATTCTTCAATGATATGCTTTAATTATTAACGCAGCGTTATTAATCGTTGATGGGGACCGCCACAAGCCTGTCCCGCAAAAGCCGTGGATGCCTTTTTTTCCACCTTTTGTGCATCGTCTTTCCCCTGCGGTCGGATTATCTCCGTTTTGTGCACCCGCAGGCGGCATTTTGCAGGCAGAGCGGCGGATAAATAACGGAAAGAATTCAGTCTTTTGGTTATTTGATTGATAACGCTGCGTTATAAATATTTCAGGCGGTCGGCGATTTTTCGCCCGCCGTTATTTTTATTTTCTTGATGTTTTTCGCCGCCATTGCGGATTTTTCGCAAAATATATAACTGTATATATAACAAACCGCTGATTTCAAACGCCTGCGGACAGCGCTGATCAGCGGTTTACTATATGTAGAATTTTAAAGAAAAATCAATACGAGCATCAAATTCAGGATTTTCTCCACACCATCTTGTCAACAATGCCGGTATATGACTGAATGATTTTTACTACTCTGCCGCTCACGCTTTCATCTGTATAATCTGCAACAGGGACGCCAAAATCCGAATTTTCATTCATTTCAACAGCCAACTTTACCGCGCGTAGCAACTCCGTTTTATCTATCCCTGCAAGCACGAAGCAACCTTTCTCAAGAGCCTCCGGCCGCTCCGTAGATGTTCTTATACAGACCGCAGGAAAAGGTTTTCCGATACTCGTAAAGAAGCTGCTTTCTTCGGGCAGCGTGCCACTGTCGGAAACGACCGCAAAGGCATTGAGCTGAAGCTTGTTGTAATCGTGAAAGCCAAACGGTTCATGGCATCTGACGCGGCTGTCGAGAACAAACCCGCTCTTTTTCAGTCTCTCCCTACTTCTCGGGTGGCACGAATACAGTATCGGCATATCATACATCGCCGCGAGTTCATTTATTGCAGAAAACAGCGACAGAAAATTTTTCTCTGTATCAATATTTTCTTCCCTGTGGGCAGAGAGTAATATATATTTTCCTGACTGCACATCTAATTTTTCAAGCACATTGCTTTTCTCTATCTCTGCGAGGTTTGCGCGGAGCACTTCAGCCATTGGGGAGCCGGTCACATACGTTCTCTCTTTCGGAAGTCCGCACTCGGCAAGATATCTGCGCGCGTGCTCAGAATAAGCCATGTTCACATCGGAAATTATATCAACTATGCGTCTGTTAGTCTCTTCCGGCAAGCACTCATCCTTGCACCTGTTTCCGGCTTCCATATGGAATATCGGGATATGGAGTCTCTTTGCCGGTATTGCCGAAAGGCAGGAATTCGTGTCACCGAGTATAAGGAGTGCATCCGGCTTTATTTTCTGCATTAACTTATAGGAATAATTTATTATGTTGCCTATCGTCGCGCCGAGGTCATCTCCGACGGCATCCATATACACATCGGGATCATCGAGCTTTAAATCATGAAAAAACACACCGTTCAGGTTGTAGTCGTAATTCTGCCCGGTATGCGCAAGTATGCAGTCAAAATATTTTCTGCATTTGGTTATCACGGCAGAAAGTCTGATTATCTCAGGTCTCGTGCCCATTATTATCAGAAGCTTCAGTTTTCCGTTATTTTTAAAGCTTATATTTTCAAAATCTTTCATCTTTCCACCGCCTCTCCGAATGTGTCCGGGTGTAAAGGATCGAACTGTTCATTCGCCCACATAAGCGTTATTAAATCCTCATTATCACTGAGATTTATTATATTGTGCGTATATCCGGGAAGCATACGCACAGCTTCTATCTTTTCTCCGCTCACTTCGAAATTCAATATCTCATCCGACCCTATTCGTCGTTCCTGTATCAGCGCATGACCAGAAACCACAATAAATATCTCCCATTTACTGTTGTGCCAGTGCTCGCCCTTTGTTATGCCGGGTTTTGATATATTGACGCTGAACTGCCCGCAATTGGCGGTTTTCAACAGTTCCGTAAAGCTGCCGCGAGCGTCAACATTCATTTTCAAAGCGGAAATTGCTTTTTCACGCGGCAAATACGACAGGTATGTGCTATACAGCTTTTTTTCAAAGCTTCCTGCCGGGATATCCGGCATCACGAGCGTGTCCGGCTGACTCTTGAATGTGTTGAGAATCTCAACTATTCTGCCGAGCGTAACATGATGAGTTATCGGCACGGTGCAAAATTTACCGCTGTCCGATTCAATCGTGTTTGCTCCCTCGAAATTACATCTGTGTTCTTTTGCGTTTATGACATCTAACATCTCACCGACAAGATCGTCAATATAAAGCAGCTCCAACTCTATATCCGGATCGCTGACGCTTATAGGCAAATCATTTGCAATATTATTGCAGAATGTCGCTACGACGCTGTTATAGTTAGGGCGGCACCACTTACCGAAAAGGTTCGGAAAGCGATATACGAGTACGCGTGCGCCCGTTCTTTTTGCATAGTCAAGGAACAGATTTTCCGCCGTAAGCTTTGATTTACCGTATTCACTGTTTGCATACCGCCCTGCAAGAGTTGCCTGAACGGATGACGAAAAAACTATCGGACAAGTATTGTTATGCTTTTCGAGCAACCCAATCAGCTCCGATGTAAAGCCCACATTTCCTGTCACAAATTCGCTGCTGTCCTTCGGTCTGTTTACTCCGGCAAAGTCAAAAACAAAATCGGTATCTTTGCAAAATCTTTCAAGCTCAGCGGAATCTGTACCGATGTCATACTCAAAAATATTATCTATTTTAAGTTCCGGTCTTGTGCGATCCTTGTTGTCCCTGATATTCTTTAACGACTCAACAAGGTTTCTCCCAACAAACCCGCGAGCTCCCGTAACAAGTATATTCATCAGCAGTCTCCCCCAAATAGTTTGAGCTTTCTGAGCAAATTCTTCATACCTTCCACATCGAGCCTCTGTGTGTTGTGAGATGTATATTGTCCGACAGTCTCAAGAGCTTTGCTTCCATTTTTAAAATAGTTGTCATAATTAAGATCACGGTTATCCGCATGTATGCGGAAAAATCCTGGAAGATCCTCTGCTCTGAGCATTTCCTCCTCTGTTACAAGCACCTCATAGACCTTTTCACCATGGCGTGTGCCTATAACAGACATGCCGACATCAGATTGCCTCAGTTCAAGTATAGCACGCGCAAGCGTTTCAATTGTCGCGGCCGGAGCCTTTTGGACAAACAAGTCGCCCTGCCCCGCATTTTCGAATGCATAAAGCACAAGATCCACTGCATCATTGAGTGTCATCATAAACCGTGTCATATCAGGGTTTGTGACAGTAAGCGGTTTCCCTTCCTCTATCTGCTCGCAGAACAGCGGAATGACCGATCCGCGCGACGCCATAACATTTCCGTAACGTGTCAGGCACAGCACGGGATCATCTGCCAGCATCTGCCGCGATCGAGCTATGACATTTTTCTCCATCACGGCTTTTGTCATGCCCATAGCATTTATCGGATACGCCGCTTTGTCGGTCGAAAGAAACACCGCCTTTTTGACATGGTTTTCCACGCAGGCATCTATAACATTATTCGAACCGATAACATTGGTCTTTACCGCCTCCATCGGATAGAACTCGCAGGACGGAACCTGTTTAAGTGCCGCGGCATGAAACACATAATCCACTCCGCGGAACGCAGGAGCTATAGAACGGTAATCGCGAACATCTCCTATGTAAAATTTGATTTTATTTGCACAGTCCGGATATGCCAGTTGATAAGCATGCCGCATATCATCCTGCTTTTTTTCATCGCGGGAAAGTATTCTTATTTCCTCTATGTCGGTTTCCAAAAAACGGTCAAGTACAGCATGTCCGAAGCTGCCGGTTCCGCCGGTAATTAAAAGGGTTTTTAAAGAAAACAAACTCACAGGTATAACTCCTTTTCAAACATTTCAATCACTAAAAATATTAATTATCACTATATAGTTACCACAAGCATTAAAATAGCTCTTCATTACTTTTCTTTATCTTTCAAATTGAATACCATTTCAGCTAATGATACTGCTCTAAGTTTCACTCTATTTGATATTGCTATTATTAACTTTCTAATTGAAAATAGCTCCGATACTCTATTACGAAGATATTCGAGCAATGCGCATAACAAAAACACAAATAGCGCTATTCCCAAAAGAAAAAGAATCAAAAACGGACTCTGAACATAATTACCAGGCCTCAATAGTTTTTCCCATAAGAAAGCTCTTATCTCTGGTTGTTCATGAATCAAATAAACACCAAAAGTAAGTGATGATAATAGAGTCACCACTTTTTGAGCTAATCTGTTTGTAATGCTGAGGCCTTCAAAAAAGCGAAACAGACTGGCTGAAGCAATCACCATAGTAATAGAACTATATGATAAAAAAATACTATCCCCCATGGATTCTCCAACTATCTTGTTTGTAAACAATTCCATGCCTATCTTCCATATGGCAGAAAAGAGACACACTAAAAAATAACATAAAAAATAACGCAGTTGAGTCCTCTTTGCTGGATACAGCCTAAAATATGCTGCAATCATATATAGAAACGCAAAGAATAATGGATCATAGCTATTTGTTGAAGTAAATTTCTTCCAAAAGAATAAATTCTGGAGTACAATGTATATGAAAAAAATGTAGCAATAAAAAATGCATGCTGACGTTGACTCATTGTATGAATAGCAGCATTTAAAAGCGGAATCAAAACATACATTAAAAGATATGTAGTAACAAACCAATATCTTTGCTGTGTAAAGGGGAGACAAACTCTCAGGAGAGACTCTATTTCAAATGGAACAATACCGCTAATACATACAAAAATATAAAGCGTAACGGACCAAAAAAAAGTCTGCCACCATATAAAAAATACTTTACTAAGCCTAAATTTATATGTACAGAGGAAATAACCACTAATCAATACAAAACAATTGACATGAACTGAAAGAAATGCCCGTAGTATGTTTACAATGTAATAGTTTATACTGTTTGGAGATAAAGTATCTAAAACGTGGCCATGAACCATTGCGTGTCCTAAAACAATTAAAAACATGCACAACACCCGGAGCGCATCCAGTGAAGTATTTCTCTCATGTATGGAGTTTTCTCTAACAAACTTTTCGTTTCTTTGAATAACTTTTTACATATCTTCACCTTGATTTTTTCATATCTTGTAACAAACCTTTTCTACTGTAAAGATTTTACAAATGCATTAATATTTTTTATAACTTTAGTGAAGAAATTTGTTTTATGTCTATCATGAAGCGCTTCAGATTGGGCAGCCCCACACACAGTATATATCCTCCACAAGTGATAATAAAAACACCTAAATAGTACATTTCCATTGTCCGTAGCCAGTATCTAACTGTAGTGAATATGAGCACTCCGCCAATACATTCCACAGTAAATTTCATGAGAAACTTACAGTCAAATAAATCATGTATTGATGCATGAAGTTCATTCGCACTATAATGTAAAATGAAAGCTCCCAACCCAAGTGATACCAGCAGCGTTGCTATCGCAGGCCCCACAACGCCAAAAAAATGGTAAAATATAATATTTAAAACAAAATTCACAACCAGGCCAGTAAGCCCGATACGCATCAAAAGCTTTGTTTTTCCGGAGGCAGTCAAAATTAATGTAATGCTTGCAAAATGGAAAATATCGCTGATGATATAAATGCAGAACACAGGAAGTCCGCTTAAGTATTTTTCGGAATACAGCAAATTCATAGCCTCTGGAGCTGCCGTCAGCACACTAAGTGCAAATAACGCAGTAGAAATATAGGAAATCTCCAAGTATGACCGATAGGTCTCTACAGCATCTATATACCGTCTTTCCACTATTTGCCGCGTTATATGCGGAAGTAGTACCGTCATAAATGATATGAGAACAATATCAAACGGTAAAACCCTCGCGGCATTAGAATAAATTGCAAGAGTCTCCGTATCTGACATAACCGAAATTATATACTTGTCTATATCGCGGTTAAGAGCATTTACAAGTGTAAACACGGCCATCGGTATACTGTATTTCAATATGCCTTTTGATAGCCTAAAATCACAAAAAGCAAGACGCATATGGCAACCGGATTTTTTTAGTGACCATAGAAAAAACAAAATCTGTATACTGTTAAGTATAATTGACACAAATAGAATAAGCCCAACACTTTTCATGCGCATACCTGCTGTTATAGCACATATCAACTGTGCTATAGAAATAATCAGATTTCTGACCGCAAGTTGGCGTGCTTTTCCAACTGAAACAAGCAATACTTGTAACAAGGAAATACCATTTTGCAGCAAAGGGGAAAATGCTGCCAAAAACAAATAGCGTCGCAACTCTGGATTTCCAAAATACTTGCAGATTGGTCCTGCTAATATAACGATTGCGATACCCGCAAGCATCCCTATACAGCATTGCATCGTTAATATCGTCGCAACATAGGACTCGCGCTTTTGTGTGTCTTTAGTACCACAATAATAAAAATTGATTGCATCGATAAACCCAAATGTTGTGAGAGATGCCGTTGTAGAAACAATAAGCAAAACCTGTGAGTAAGTGCCATATGCAAATGTCGAGAGATATGTAGAGAGCACCCGTGTTGTTATGAGACTTAAGCACATCGTCATTAATCTGACCAATGCAAGTAACGTAGCGTCACCCGCTGCGTTGTCATTAATTAGGCAAATTTTCTTCATAACTTATATCCTCTGTGCTACATACTCTTTACATGGAATTAATTTCCTGCTTTACAAGTGCTGCTGTTATTTCATGATTGTGATTTTTAATTCCAAGCTGCCGTGCGTGCTCAGCGTATTCGGCACGAAACTCCGGATCTAGAACCAGCTTTGTTAAACCTACTTTCAATTCAGAAATATTTGTTACAACAAGAGCCCCTTTTTCCTGCTTTAAGTATTCCGAGGAAACACTTCCTTCTGGTGCGTAACAAAGCAACGGACGCCCTGAGCATAAATATTGCGCAAGCTTTGTCGAAAACGCGTAATGAAGCCTAGAAACAATTTCTTCATCAAAGCTCTCGACATGTAGCAGTATATCTGATTTTTCTAAGACATTGTGAATCACCTGAGCAGACACAAAACCATGATACCGAATGTTAGTATGCTGTTCGAACTTTGCTATATCTTCATCTGTGGCATTCCCATAGAGATCGATAAAAAGACTGTGGTCGATATCATACAGTACATCAGCAATTTGAACAAGGGAATCGACACGACCGACACCTAGATTACCAAAATACGAAATCACTGGTGAAGAATGTGAACGATATGGAACGAAATCTAAAGATGCACTGTTATACGCAACGATCTGCCGGGAACTCGGCGGATAAACTCTCAAATAGCCATTCATAAGCTGCTCACAGTTAAAAATAGTTAACGATGAGATTTCGTTGAGGCGTTGATATAGTTTTTCTACCTTATAGTAATATGCACGCTCTAATCCCTTTCGCTTTTTGATATCTATGATCCGATAAGCTTCTCCATTGTAGAGAACCAGCTTTGCCGAAGTTCGTTTAATCGTACTCAGCACAAGCCGATCCATAAAGATGCTTTCACCGACCATATATATCACCACATCTGGTGCAAACTCATCAATCCAATATTCTAACACTTTGTGTCCCCACGGACTGATCTCCCACAATATCTCCCGCAGCCACTTCAGCCCAAAATTATATTTGCGTTTTTTCAGCCACAATGGAATTCGAGATACAGATTTGCCCACAAGTTTTCTGTCAATTTGTTCAGATACAGTCTGTGAATTATCGGTATTTACATTGAAAATATGCTCTGTCTTTTTCCCGATAAACGCTTTCAGCATTTGCATATCTGTAACACGGAAATAATTATCTGCCGCGGAATAGTCCGGTTCTTCAACATCGCAATAGAATTCTGCCTTTTCCTCGCTACGCCATGCTGAAAGCAGATGTTTCATTGTGATTCCGTTTGCATTTTCGTCAGAAAAACCACTATGAGAAAATAATAATACGTTACTCAATGCCTGCACCCTTTCCTGTACACTTATTCTTATTTTAAAATACGGATTTCAAGAATATCAATGAAAAGAACCGATTGAAACAGCATTGTCTTAAAGCCCTGTGCTGTGGCAACCAAGGGTAATTTGTTTTCAAAATGATCTCTCCAACATATTAACTTTTCCTGTATTTTACAACTTTTGCAGGGTTTCCACAAACTACAGCATAAGGTGGAACATATTTTGTTACTACTGAGGACGCCCCAATAATTGCTCCGTTCCCAATGGTTACACCCGGTAATATAGTAACACGACTTCCGATCCAAACATCATCACCGATACAAACCGCTTTTTCAACCGATTTTCCTTGTTCTTGCATGGGAATATCTGTTCTTGAAGTCTCATGATTATAGGTGTATATAAAACACTCACGACCCATCATTACATAATCACCAATAACAACCCGCCCATAAAGTCTGCAGCACTCCCCAATTCCCGAATAATCTCCAATTTCTGTTGTGTGCGAAAAATGAGCAAATCTTTCAATATTAATATGCTTTCCGGCCCTTGTGAGCATTAAATTTGCGGCTAATGCACGAATCTGCTTACCGGCCAAATTGATCACAGCATTGGATTTGGGCAGATGATTCCAATTATATTATAAAGTAAGTATCCTACTATATAAGAAAGTTTCATATTAATTAAGTAACTCCTTCCCTTGTAAGCAGTCATTTTGTTGAATGCCAATGGAGATAATAGCAAGGTAAAGCAAAGTATAAACAGAAACAGAAAACATTCCCTGCAGCGAAAAAAATATCACAATGAATACAATTAATGGTGAATAGTTAAACAGTTTTGATTTTGCGTTACCTGTTGCGTATTTTTTGTATATCCTAATAATTAAAATTCCAAAATACAACAAGAACAGGATCAAACCGAACAGTCCAAGATAGTATTGAATTTCTAAAAATAAATTGTGCGTTCCTTTCTTTAGAAGATGTGCAGACAATCCTTTACCCCAAAGCATTATCCCCGGAGATGACGATATTTCTCGTAAATATTCATCTAATATAGCTAAGCGACCTGTTGTCAGCTCATTCACAGAAGAAGCGTTGGTAATTCGATAAAGTGTAGTTGCAAATAATGTTTTTGAAAGAAGGAGCGCCAAAAGCACTGTACTGACAGTGAATGTGACAGCAAGAATATAATGTTTGTCTCGAATAAGATATAAAAGGCACAGAAGCCAATATAAGCACAAGAGAACTAAGAATGTTTTACTATATGTTAATGCTCCAAACAAAAGCATGAAAGTAATACCTAACACGAACAAGCGTTTCGATATATATTTTTTTAAATTAAGCAAAGTAAGTAAAACAATAGACATGATTACGAGCGACATATAGTAATTGGGGTCACGAAAAAGTCCGTGAAAACGTGTAAGATCACTGCCAAAATATGCTGGAACTTCCTTTCCAATAATTTTGACTATTGCAGGAGAACTTCGAAAAATAAGAGCATAGACAGAAGACACTGATACGCCCAATACAAACAATTCAAGGTTCAAGACAATGGTTTGTTCATCAAGGAATGAGATCATAAGGTATATGATAAGCAACTGGCTAACACATAGAACGAAATTACTGAACGAAAACTGCATTCGCAACAGCAAATAGCATACCAAAAGCAACAAAAATATTGATGAATTATCCAAGACCAATTCATTCCGAATAATAAACCATACTATGGCAATTAAACTTAAAATAACAACTAAAGAACGTCCACTTGGAAGAGCAAAAATCGCAGCTACACTAACCAAACAACAGTAATCAACACTAAAAATACGTTCATCGTATCTTATCAAACGATATATACATATTAGAAATGCCACATAGTTTAACCATGAACCCACAAACGGTGACAAGTAAATGAGCATCATAATAGCACAAATGCTTGGTATCGGATAATGCAATCTATCACAAACTAATTTAATTCGTTTCATTTCATTTCCCTATCAGTTCAGCGAACTGGTTTATCGCTTTTTTATTATCAACATCGGCGCTTTGAATTCGTGAACGAACATATTTCAATGTGTCGCGATTCAGGAGTATTTCTTTCAAGTATTGGTTAATCGAAATTTGTGAATTTTCACAAACCCAACCGCAACCACGTTCTAAAATCATCTCTCTCGCGGATGTTGTGGCGGTGCTAAGAATTGGAATGCCTAAACAGTACGCCTCATCTATGATCATAGGTGCTGCTTCATTAAACGATGTAATGAGAAGTAAATCCGCATTACACATATATCGATAAGGATTTGATTGTTCACCATACAAATGAACGAAATCTGTTCCATTATATTCGGATGCAACATCAATTAATTTTCTCTTCATTGGACCGTCTCCAACAATATGGAGTTCCGTCGGAATACCAACCCGATTTACATGGGAAATTGCCTGAATTGCACGTTCTATTCCTTTTTCATGTGCCAATCGGCATACCATTACAACATGAAATCTCCCTTCTTCATATGTCACAGGGTTTGTTTTTGACTGACTTAAAATTTGCTCATATCGATGAAAGTTCATTACGGTGACACATTTTTGCTCCAGCTCCGGCATGACCCGAAGAAACGCATTGCGGCATCCATCTGAACAAGCCGCGATTTTATCAAAAGCAGGGTACAATGCATTGTTCTTAGGATGATTAGCTCCACAATTTTCATAATCACAATGCAGAAAAGAAATTTTTTTCTTGGCATGAACTTTTTGCAGTACGAATTCATTTATACCGCCGTAAAAGGAATGAATATTCCCGTTTTGAAGATAAGAAATCGCCACATCATATTCTTCCGGCAACGATTCCTGACTAAGCGATATCAGGCGCATCACAAACGGACGACCGAACAGTTTGCATAAAGTCGCTAGAACGCCACGCGTTAGCCTATCTGATAATCGATTTTCACATTCTGACTGGCTAACCCCCAAAAAACGAAAAAGAGACGTACAAGTCTTGACCTGAACCGTTGGTGGAAGCTGGTCGATGTACTCGCCAGATTTACTAAACAGATACAGTGTAATATTATATTCTTCTGACACGGCCCACAGGAGATTGCACAAACTTTTCTGTATGCCGCCTATTTTCATATTATTATTAACAATGATGATTTTCTTCATACTTTGATAACCATTCTGAATAGGAGATCAGATCAGGAAAACTCCTGTACCCGCTCCATAAAAACTTTATTTTTTCCCAAAATCTTAGATCAGATTTCAGATCCTTCCGAGCCATATGTACCATATATGGGACTGCAATGAACCTCAAAGAATGTCTTGCCAAGGCGCCCTTATCGAAAAAGTATTTTTCATCATATCCAGAAAAGCATGTTGACGAATCCTTGCTTGTGGTCGCAATCACTTCGCTGTAAGAATAAATACGCAAATGTTTTCGAAAGCACTGTACAATAAAATCAGTATCCTCCCCATAAGAATATTGGCACCCCCCACCAAATAACTCTGTGAATCGCAGGTTGTGCTTAAGTATAGAACTGCGGCGGACAGCCAATGCACAAGTGCCATAGCGAAGTGCTTTGAAAAAAGAAAGCCTTTTAGATTTAGGCTTTCGGCATTTATATACATTCCCGTTTTTCATATATTTTGTACCAAATACGATCATGTCGGCATCAGGAAAGCATTGGAACCCCGCACTAACCATCTGTGGCATATCGGGTTCATATGTCAAATCGTCATCCGCCAATAACAAGATCTCACTTGATGCCATTACTAACGCCAGATTTCGATTTTTTCCGACTCCTCTTGTGGTCGTAGTCAGCATTTTGACAGAATTGGCTCCGACCGTCATTTCCTGATAGGAAAACTCGTCGGACTGATTTGCAAAGATAACATCACAATCATGAATGTTCATAGCATAATAATTTGAAAAGTCATTCTGATGCATAGTTGCGCAGAGGACTTCAATATTCTTGCATCCGCCCATTATTCACTCACTTTCGCACAGCACAATAAGAACCGCAACCTGGCACGCAAAAATACGCACCAGGTGCGTGTCTATTTCTTATTGAATCAACATCTTGCCATCATCGGTAAACTGATACCAGCCAGCTTTCACTGGCAGTTCATTTGTTGCTGTGATCCAATATCTTCTTCCATGAACTACCTCACCGGAGGAAGTCTTAACATAGTAATAATCATCACCGATTTTAATCAATCCGGCACCAGTTAAAACTCCGTCAACATAATAATAAAGGCTTCCGTTTTCCTCAACAATACCATTTTTCACTTCCGGCGTCGGCTGATCCGGATCAACTGTAGGAGGATCAGTCATTCTGCCATGTTTATCAAAATTATATATTCCTGCATGAAGCAATCCATTTGTTGCTGTAATCCAATATCTTCTTCCATGAACTACCTCACCGGAGGAAGTTTTAACATAGTAATAATCATCACCGATTTTAATCAATCCGGCGCCAGTTAAAACTCCGTCAACATAATAATAAAGGCTTCCGTTTTCCTCAACAATACCATTTTTCTTTTCTGGTTCTACAGAGAATACGATTTTACCTTCATTATCAAATGTGTAGTTACCCTCAGTCAACAGTCCGTTTGTTTTAGTAACCCAATAAGTCTGATTACGTACAAATGCTCCGGTCGATGTCCTGGCATAGTAGTATGAGCCGTTGATTTCCATCAAACCATTTGCAATGATAACTCCATCCACACAATAATAGTAACTGGTTGTAGCCTCATCATAATAGATTCCGTTGGGGCATCCAACAAAATGTTCAATTACACCGCTTTTATCAAAGCGATAGTTATTGCCTTCAGGCAATCCATATCCATTATTTTTTTCAACAGTATACTCTTTTGTGTCAGCATTCGCTTTACAAGCCTTACCATCCTTGCCAAAGTAATGGTAATTAATCTCGCCATTTTCTTTGACAACGCGCTTCAAGCCGGCTTCTTCTTCGATGATGCCGCTGTTGAGCCAATAGGTATCATTTCCGACGCTGTAAACACCGGTAACGTTGCTCTGGAATACGCCGTTTGCGTCGAAGACGCAGCGGGCTGCTTCCGTTGCTTCATTGGGGATCAGCGTCGCGATTCCGGTAGCCGCATATCCGGTCTCGAGATCGAGATAGTAGGTCTGACCGTCGATTTTGGTCCAACCGGTCTTCTGCAGTTCGCCGTCCTTGTAGTACTGCTTGCCGTTATCATCCGTAAACCAACCGTCGGCGTGCTTCCAGCTTGCCTTGAGTGTCAGGTCGGATATTGCAAGCAGCTCTGGCCGTGTCCAAAGCTCATCATTGAGTTCTTCCTCTTCGGCCCATTCGCTCATCTTGACCGTGCCGGTAATCAGCCAGCCATTGAAGGTGTAACCCTCGCGAGTAAAACCACATTCGGGAAGCGTGTAATACTCGCCAGACTCGCCGTTGACGATCTTTACCGAATCCATCGCACCGATGCCGCCGTTGGCATCAAAAGTGACGGTGAGCTTTTCAAACTTGTTGTACACCGCCGTGAAATCAACGTCCTCATGCGGTGTGAAGTCCCAGCCGTTGATCCCCTTCGTCTCATCATAGGGAGTCCAGCGATTCAGGAACTTATAGGTGTAGTTTTCATCCTCGGGCATTGTGGGTTCCGGGTCTGTCTCAAACCACATATCGTACCCTGCGTTTTCCTCACAGGTATAGTAACCTTCCTTTAGGACAGCGCCATTCAAATTGAGCCAGCGGACATGGTACTTGTGCAGGGCCCACTGGGCGTAGAGGGTGACATTTTCGTTGGTGGTGATGTTTGCCTTGTCGGCATAGGCCGTGCCGGTGCCGTCAGCCTTGGTGTTCCATCCTGCAAAGTCATAGTCAGCTCGGGTGAAAGTATTGGCAAGCAGTGCGGCAGACACGCCGGGATTCACAGTCTGGGCGCCCATATTTCCCTCGCCGCCGTTGGCGTCAAAGGTTATAACCGGTTTCTGCGTCCACTGCGCATAGAGCGTGGTATCAACATCGAATTTCACTGTTGCCCCGTCGGCATATCCCGTACCTTTACCGTCAGCCTTGGTATTCCAGCCGGTAAATGTATAACCCTCACGAGTGAATGTGTTGGAGCTCAAAATGTTATTAACACCTGGATTAACGCTCATGGGCTCCATGCTGCCCGCACCGCCGTTCGGGTCAAAGGTAATGGCGATTTCGTTGCCCTTGAGCGCCCATTTGCCGTTGGCATACACATAGGTGTCGCCCGCCTTGGAACCGGCGGTTTCCGTGTAAGAATCATCGGCATTGCGAAGTGTGGCGGGAGTGATGGGGATCTCAACCGGCGTTACTCTCGAACCGCTCTGCGTGCATTGGTAGGTGTTCTTTTCGGTACCGGGGACTGCGGTCTGGACAAATTTGCCGGTACTATCGCTGGAATAGATATTCGCGCCACCGCCAGTCGTATAGACGCTGCCTTCAACGTTCAACACGCCGTTCACATTGATGGAAGCATCGGAGATGGCACGGCTCCCCTTACCGGAAGGAGAATATGCCACCGGGCTAATGCCATTTTGTGAACCCCAAACATAGTCTTTGCTCCACTGGTCTGCATCGTAAACATACAGATTTGCTTTCGATTGAATGTTCAGTTCTGCGCCTTGATCGATCGTTACCTGAACACCCGGGAGCAGCGCCGCATCCTGCGCGATTGTGGTTACACCTGAATGAATATTAATATTTATATTGTTGTTAATCGGAAGAACATAGTTTGCAGAGTCAATGATTGCAATAAAGACTTTCATTTTGATGCCCTTCAGCGATGCATTCCCGCTTATATCAAAAGAAATGCGATCTGCTGCCGGGTCATATGTTTTTGTAAACGTAGCTCCCTCTGTAAGCTCAAACATGCCGCCAGTGCCTACGAAACCAATCGCAATATTCTCTCCATATGCCGCAATATGTGCCTTTTCTGTTCCACCATATTCTATCGTCAGCGGCGCTTCAATATTTTGCACATAATACTGAGAAAACGGAAAAACTTTATTTACATTGGCTGGAGTAGCAAACTTTATCGTTGCACTGCCGCCGCGCCAGTCAGTAACCTGAAAGCACTCATACACCGTTGCGCCAGATGTAATGCGGACATTTCCGCTGCCGGTAATGTAGCCCCATGCATAGAGGTTGCCGCCGTTTTCAACCGTAATCTGGCTGCCGCTGTTCATTTTGATCTGCCCATACGCACCTGTAGGTTTGCAAACATGGCGATTTGAAGATGAAAATAGCTTTCCGCCAACGCTGATTGCACCATTGACCGTAATGGATGCACCACTGTTTAGAGTAAGTGTCCGATATACAGTCTGGTTGGCAAGTGTTTCGACCGCTTCAGGCTTTGTTGTATACAGCGTGCCTTCAGCGTCGAACGGAACCAGCAGGGTCACGCCCGCCGGAATGGTATAACTGCCGGACAGTGTGGTATCCGCAGTGATAACAACGGTTTTATCCTTACCTTTCTCAGCTGCGGAAAGAGCATCGTTCAAATTCGCATACTCTGTGCCTCCGACGCTGAATGATCCGGTAGTCTCTGTGCCATTTTCTAAAGCCACAGGATCATACAATCTTCCCACCGCAAAAGCTATTGTTGGTAGCATAGACAGCACCATCAATAATGCCAGCGATAGTGATAAAAATCGTTTAAATGGTTTTTTCATTCTTTTTTTAGCCCTCCTTGTTTTTCATGAATACATTTTCTCTGTCACAAAAGCAACAAAGAATCTCGCCATAATGAAAGCGGTTTTTTAATGCCGTCTTCCCATAAAGTGTGGTGCAAAGCGCACCACACTTATGACCATTTTGTTATCTCACCATCTTGCCGTCTGCACCAAAGGTGTAGAACGTGGCAGGCAGAAGGTCGTTGGTCTTGCTGATCCAATAACGCTGGTTGGTAACAACCTTGCAGGAACTGTTTACATAGTAGTAATCGCCGTCTATCTGTATAAGTCCCGCATAGGTCTTGACACCGTTTACATAGTAGTAAAGCTCACCGTTTTCCTCTACGATTCCGTTCTTCTCCCCGGGCTCATATCGGAGGATTAATCATTTTTCCGGTTTCATCAAAAGCATACGATCCCGCCGGAAGAAGACCGTTCGTATCGGTAACCCAATATGTTCTACCATGAACCACTTCGCAGTTAGAGGATCTTACATAATAATAATCGCCATTAATCCTTATTAATCCTGCAGCGGTCTTAACTCCATTTTCATAGTAATAAAGGCTTCCGTTTTCAGAAACAATACCATTTTTTACTTCGGGTTCGGGATCCGGATCTGGATCAATCGTAGGAGGATTAATCATTTTTCCGGTTTCATCAAAAGCATATGATCCCGCCGGAAGAAGACCGTTCGTATCGGTAACCCAATATGTTCTACCATGAACCACTTCGCAGTTAGAGGATCTTACATAATAATAATCGCCATTAATCCTTATTAATCCTGCAGCGGTCTTAACTCCATTTTCATAGTAATAAAGGCTTCCGTTTTCAGAAACAATACCATTTTTTACTTCGGGTTCGGGATCCGGATCTGGATCGACCGCAGGAGGATTAATCATTTTTCCGGTTTCATCAAAAGCATACGGTCCTGCCGGAAGAAGACCGTTCGTATCGGTAACCCAATATGTTCTACCATGAACCACTTCGCAGTTAGAGGATCTTACATAATAATAATCGCCATTAATCCTTATTAATCCTGCAGCGGTCTTAACTCCATTTTCATAGTAATAAAGGCTTCCGTTTTCAGAAACAATACCATTTTTTACTTCGGGTTCGGGATCCGGATCTGGATCGACCGCAGGAGGATTAATCATTTTTCCGGTTTCATCAAAAGCATATGGTCCCGCCGGAAGAAGACCGTTCGTATCGGTAACCCAATATGTTCTACCATGAACCACTTCGCAGTTAGAGGATCTTACATAATAATAATCGCCATTAATCCTTATTAATCCTGCAGCGGTCTTAACTCCATTTTCATAGTAATAAAGGCTTCCGTTTTCAGAAACAATACCATTTTTTACTTCGGGTTCGGGATCCGGATCTGGATCGACCGCAGGAGGATTAATCATTTTTCCGGTTTCATCAAAAGCATACGGTCCTGCCGGAAGAAGACCATTTGTTACTGTAATCCAATAAGTTCTTCCTTTTACCGCAGCACTTGTTGTACTTCTAAAATAGTAGTAATCATTTCCTATTTTTACTAATCCGGGAGAATCTTGAATTATACCTTTTACACAGTAATAAGTCTCACCTTTATAATCGAACAGTCCGGTTAGGTTCTCCTGCCAAACGCCATTTTCATCAGCGGCATAGCGTGTTGGATATTCATAAATGTGAAAGATTCCTGTTTTAACATAACCATTGGGACCATATCCAAGATAATATTTATTTCCATCGAGTTCAAGCCAAGTATTGCACAACCATTTACCTGCCCAACGATAATGTGTACCACCTGCATCCTTGACAAAGTCACCACGTACGAGTCTATATTCATCAAAAATATACTTGTAGCCATCAATAGTCTGATTACCGTTCAAGCCCTTAAAAGTGTTCTCATCAAAGTAATAGTAGCTATTCTCGCCGTTTTCATCTGTAAGCTCCCACCAGCCTGATTTCAGTACACCGTTAACAGCATAGTAGCGATCGCCATTTGTTTCAAACAAACCGGTAAATTTACCTAAACTTGCGCCTGTGGTCTCATCAAAATGATAGTAGTATTCATTTTCTGCGTCATTCTGACCGGGAACCTTGTGAATTCCCTTCAGCATTTCATTGTCAACAAAATAATATGAGACACCATTCTCCGTTTTCCAACCGGACCATGCTCCATTATCAAGAACAAAACGATCATTAAAGGTCTTGTATTCCTTACAGTAGAAGTGTCCGCCCTTGGGATGCGTAACATTTTCGGGTTCCTCATAAGGATAAATGCCATATTTCTCCTGGAAAGATGTCTGATTAGACATATTGTAAAGTGCATTAGCGCCTAAGTAAATGTCATATCCAACAGAACCGGAAACTACTGCATTAAGGCGATTGTTTGCATCCCACGCTGCGGAATCGACAGGAGTAATTTTAATTCCGCTGAGAATGCAAATCGGGTTTGCAATATCCGGATCGATTGCCTGGCTTTGCTTAACAAAATTGCAGGTCACTGTGAGCAGATTATTATCGTCTAAGACTGCATTCGTTAAACAGAAATAGTCATTAGATACAGCAAGATTCGAAGTATCCACATGGAAATTGCGGTCAAACTGAATCTTAATCGTTACTTCCGTCTTAGGACTAACACGCTCGGCCAGCTGAAGAAGGAAATCCCATGCTGTAACATCATTCACATCTCCTCCTGCAACCATAGAGAGAAGAGAACGCAATTTGTCAGGCACATCAATCGTTGTCATGTCAAGCGCGAAAACATAGTCAACATCCATAGGTTTATTAGTATTAATGACATGATAACGATCAGGCTCGTCCTTACTGTGGAAGACAAGTTCAGCATTCGAGACATCTCTTGTCCATGCCAAACTTCTGTCTCCGCCCGTACAATTATCAAAATCAAAAATCGTCTGATTCTCGCTATACATGGCAATTTTAACAGAAGCTTCAATTGAATAATCGTACGATGTTCTTGCAATAACAGTCGTATTTTTCAAACCAGATTCCTCATTTCCGATAAATAAAAACTCGGAACCTGTTGCATTAATTTCTCCGGCCGCATCATTGCTCAATTCAAATTCAATATCATTCGCACAAATTGCAACAGGATTCTCGTTGTATGTTGCAACCAACGGCAATGATATCGGCTTGCCATAAACAGTATTGATACTTTTCTTTGTAAATTTCAAACCATCGGGATTGACAACTTCTATTGTCTTGCTGCCGATCTCTGTGCCATTCGACATAAGCCTGATTTCTACAGTACCATTATCCTTGGCTGTGAACACACCGCCTTCTGATATTGTACCGATCGCCTCATCAGACGATTCCCAAACAACATTACTCGGAAGATTCGCGGAATTTCCTGAAGAGCTGACTCCCGTAGCAGTAAATTTAATTGAGGTTCCAATAGTCAAATAATCATAGTCCGATGTAACCAATGCATGATCGAACTCATTAGAAGCAGGTGCGGTTGAAACAATCATAAGAGATGAACTTACAGAGCGCTCATATCCATCCGAAGGACGATTAACAATTGTAAGCTCGTTGCTTCCCTCCTGCTTCGCAACAAATGTTGTTGAACCGCCGCCGTCAAGATTAATTGCGGTAACACATCCGGCATCAAGCATAATCTGCGCGAGTTCTTCTGCACTGCCGCCAGCAGAGAATGGTTGCTGACGACCGTCGAGCACCATCAGAACAACTTTTCCGCTCGCAGTGATACCGACACAGGTACGTGAATGGCGATTATTATAATAATCAGACGTACTGCTTACGACAGATTTTCCGTCTTTAACCAGATAAATACCGCCGCCAACAGCTTCCTGTATCTGATCCTTATAAATTCCATATTCGCTTGCACTGCCGATCATGGCCGTACCATTCTTCATAATGGCAAAGAAGTTTGAACCGCCTCCGTGATACTCCTTGCCTTCCATAACCAAAGCACCGTTAGGCACGCCGTTCGTCATATCATAGAAATCCGCATTGACGCCGACCACTGCATTGTAATGCTCAACATAGTTCGCAGTATCAGACGGATTTGAATGTTTTTTCTGAGCCGCTGCCATCTGGTCGGTAACACGGGACATCGCCCAGCCCTGAGAAGGGTCATTTGCGTGATAATTAGCATAAATGTCAACATCATCTCTTGAAAGATCTGCTGTGGCAATATAGTAAACTATCTGTTTATCGTCCCTTGTAAGCGCGTAATTAACGGTCTGTGAAACGCCGGGAGCAATCGTCGTTGTATTCGATGAAAACACCGAATAATAAGCCTCATCTCCGGGCTCGGGATCAGGATTATCCGGATCCACTTCCGTCAACTTATCCTTACCGTTTTCATAGCACCAATCTGCAAAAACGTAGCAGCAAGCTTTTCGCAGCAGTTCAATATTTTCTAAATCGGATAATTTCCGGTTAGCCTCCAACGCCTTGGCAAGAGCGTTACCGGCATATTTCTCGGTAACTGCACTGCGGACTTTTTCTTTTGTTGTGTTACCGGGGATTCTATTATTTATAAAGAACGCAGCTCGATCCTCGTCGGTAAGAACTTCTGTGAAATAATTTTCAAGCACAGTGCTCAAATTTCCACCGTCAGCTTTCAGTGTTCTATATAAATAATAAGCATCAAGATCGCCGCGAAGATCTAATATACCAAATGTATGATATTCATCATCGTCAATTCCAAAATACTTTGCTTCGATTTCGGCTACCAAGGTTTCCAATTCTGTTGACTTTATTCCTTTAATATGCGAATATTCCATTAAATCGCAAATATCACCTATCCAGCCACCAAAATCCGCCGTATCCTCGTTATTCTTAAAGTAAGCAATATTAAGCGTTGCAAACATATGGCGAAAATCAACTTCCTGGCCATTGGGCAATGTAAAGTTGGCAAGATTTCTGAGCAATGCGGCATCGGTACCGTTTTTTGCATCCTCTTGCGCTACATACTCTATAAAATCCGTATTAGCTTTACCCGCCAGCATTTCCCACTGGTCATCGTTATACTTTTCAACGCCGGTGCGAATGTAGGTAATTTCAAGAAGCGTTGCATCAGCATTGTGTTCCTGAGCATACGCTACAGCATACCGATCAAGAATTTTTAGTTTTTCAATAAATGTTGAATAACTTGCAATTCCCGTAACTGATTCTGCAGTATATGCTGCCATGCTTTTAGCAGCATATGCCCCCATCGGCAACAATGTTGTAACCAGCATTGCTACAGCAAGAAATACCGATAGATATTTTCTAACCGCTTTTTTCATAAATATCTCTCCTTTTACATTTTATTTTAAATTATCTATCAGATAATTTAAGTATCGTTACATATATGAAAAGCAATTAGCCCTTATGTAATAAACTATCTTTCATACATATTTCCTCTGTAACCAGCTATATGGTAACATAAAGATCTACCGACAACATAATTCTAAAAGATGTAAAAGCGTGTCCGCTTTCAACTAAATTATGTATAAGACCTTCCTGATATTATTCTATCTTATGCTTCTTGTGTATACATCTATTTTCATTTTACGCTGCTCATCGAGATACTCCGTATATGAGTGCTCGGTATCAAGTATCGCAGCGTGTTCCTTGCATCTTCTCTCCTCCGGCGGAGGAATTCTTTCGTAATCGCCGTAAAGCTTGGTAAGGAGCTCCGAGCATTGGCACGATATGGGAAATTCCGCATCCTCGAAGGGTACACGCATGGTTTTTTCAAACCATTCGCGCGGAAAAATGCTTTTTTCATAGCTTTTGCTCGCCGCAAAAAACGAATGAACCATATAAGAGCTGCTATCTTTTCGACGAATGCAAATTCTTTTGAACGGCTCAAGAGGAAGCGGACGGCAAAGCTGCATAAAGCACTTTTTTGCGAAGCTGTCCGTTTCATATCCGCGGGCATACAGAGCCTTTGCAATCACTATCTTCGAAGCTAAAAACTGAAGCTTTCTGACCGCTTTGTTATCCGACAGATTATCGCACGGAAAAATGTCAATATATATTCCTTGATGAAGCTCAGGGTCTTTAGGATGATATTTTTCTATGCACGCAGTATTGTTGAGTCTGAGCTTTGAAAACTGCATAGGCCAGTGTGCGCCGTATTCTCGCTGAACGTAGTACTTTTCGGCATCAAAATCTTTTGCCGCGCATTCAAAAAACTTCTCGTAATCCGCACGCATCAGAATAACGTCGGCATCATCATCCCACGGAATAAAACCGCTGTGTCTGACTGCGCCGAGCGCCGTGCCCGCAAAAAGCATATAGCGAATACCGTGCTTTTCGCACACTGCATCAAAATCTTTAAGCATAGAAAGAAGTACTTTTTGGTGCTCGCTGAGTTCATTGAGCTGTATCAAGTCATTCATTTTTCACAGCCTCTTATGTTTTATAAATCCGTTAAAAGCATACGCCGCAAAAACCCTTACAGACTTTCCTAAGGATAATTTTTCTATTTCTCGGTAAATCAGCCACCTGTTTCTTGCGGATTTCAATTTATCGTTTGAGCGGGAACCATCTACAATGCGGTAATCAGCAAGAATACCCGGACTTGCAACCGCAGTATATCCCGATTTCAACAATTCAAGCCAAAAAACATAGTCCTCATGATAATAATTCGTAAAGAAACAGTGAGCCGAGAGAATAGAACTGCGCAGGAGCACCGTAGAACAGCTCAGCACGCTTTTTCTAAGCATATCATCATATGATGTTCTCTCCGGAACAATAAAATCCGACAAATGCTCTCCGTTTTTATCCATCAAAGAGTATGAGCAATATATAATATCTGCGCCCGTATTTTCCGCTGCGGCAAGCTGTTTTTCAAGCTTGTCTTTATGCCAAATATCGTCGCTGTCAAGCAACGCTACCCAACTGCCTTTTGCAAGAGCCATCCCTTTGTTGCGAGTCAGAGCAACACCGATATTTTTAGGGTTGCTGTATAGAGTTATTCTCGGGTCAAGATCCGAAAAGCACCTTGCTTTGTCTGCTGTGCCGTCCGTTGAACAGTCGTCCAAAATCAGAAGCTCCCAATTTGTATACGTCTGCGCCATCACCGACTGCACCGCTTCCGATATGTACTCTTCGGCGTTATACGCAGGCATAATAACAGAGACAAGCGGCTGCTTCTGTTCTACTCCGGATTGTTCATTCACTTTCATTTAGCCTTTTTCTCCAAAATCTTTCTGCATTTTACCCAATCCTTATATCCCGTTTCGAGCATATGCATATCGCTGCCGAGATATTTAACATATCCTTTTTTTATCCAGGATATATACCGTTTCCGCCGCAGAGGATTCTTGAAGCACTCGACATTCAGCTGCAATGAAATCCCCTCGCCTATCAGCCTTTCTATATCTTCCGGCGGGTATCTGTCGGCATGGGCAATAACTATCCGTATATCATCGCGGTCGTTGAGACAGTCGACTGTCTCCCATACCGATTCCGGCCATTTATAGAACGGCAGCTCGAGCAGCAGTTCTTTTGCCCCCTGACGGCACAGGCGATCAAGTCCGTCGAGCTGATCCATTCCGTCGCAGATCAGCACTTCCGCGCCGAGAATTATCTCCGGCGCGCCCTCCGGCAGATTTGCTTTCAAGGCTTCGTAGGTTCTTTGCCGCCTCGCAAGAAATGATTCCACACTTTCCTTGTGCGGATAAAAATGTGGGGTCGCGCATATGGTTTTTATTCCCACGCTTTTAGCCATTTCTATCTGTTTTAGCGATGTTTTTATTCCGTCGCTTCCATGATCGCACCCGGGAAGTATATGGGAATGATAATCAAAAGTAATATCCATTGCAGTATCACTCACTTAGCATTGTTCGGCATGTCCTCATATGAATATTTATAACCGTATTTATCTTTATCGCTATATTTATAGGAATATTTAAGCGATTTCATATTCATATCATTGACAACTACACCGCACAGATTTCCGCCTGCGCGATCGACTGCTTCGAGCGCCATACTCAGCTCGTCCGAAGTCGTCGAACCGGACTTTGCAACAACCACCACGCCGTCAACATAAGTTGAAATTATCTGCGCATCCGCGACTGTATTTATCGGCGGGGTATCAATGATCACATAGTCGTAGCTCTTCGTGCACCGTTTTATGAATTGCTTCATTATATCCGAAGCCAAAAGCTCCGACGGATTGGGCGGTATTGTGCCCGTGCACACTATCGACAATGGCAGATTTTCTACCCTCACAAGCTCAAGCGGACCCATACCAGCAAGAAAATCGCAAAGACCCGTTGATATATCAACTTTCCAAAGTCTGCGCTGAGTCGGCTTACGCATATCTGCGTCGATGAGCAGCGTCTTTTTGCCGAGCATCGCATAGCTTATCGCAATATTTGCAGCCGTAAGACTCTTTCCTTCCGAGGGATTCGCGCTCGTTATCGCAAAGACCTTGCACGGACCTTCTTTGTCCGCCTTCATGCAGAACATCAGGCTTGTACGAAGCTTTACATATGCCTCTTTTATTGCAAAGGGGCTATCGTTGTTTATGAGCCTTTTCCTGTTGACTGAAACAGTATCAGTCGTCGTTTTTTTTCGATTTATCATCTTTATCTTTCTTATTTTCACAGCGTATCACCCCTCCTTTCGTAAGTTTCCAATAAGTATGTCCGTTCTCGGATACATCTATTTCGGGTATCTGACCCAAAACGGTTACGCCGGATATATTTTCTATATCTTCCGGCAGATATATCGTTGTATCCGAAAGCATCTTAAGTATAAGTACAACCGAAATTCCGATAACGCCGATAAGGAAACCTATCGCCGTATCAAAAACGGTTCTCGGAGATGACTTTTCCGCTGCAACCTCCGGTCGGTCAACGACTTCGACTCCGCCCGCCTTGGTTATTCTGACTATTTCTGTAGGCGCAACATTTGCAAATGATTTTCCGACATCGCAGGCAAATTCAGCACTGTCTGATTTAATAATAACCTCTAACAGCTGAGTATCCGAAACTGCCGAGACCTCGATCATTTCGCTGAGCTCTTTTCTGCTGAGATCCGATTTGTTTCCGAGATCCTTAAGCACCGCATCAAGCACCGAGTTGCTTTCAAGTATCTTTGAGTATGTAGTCGCAAGACTCTCTGCCGCCTGAAGGTCACTGTTGTTTATCGTGCTCGCATGATTTGATTTTTCGGCATTATTATAGACATAGAAGCTCACCCTCGACTCATATGTCGGAGCAATAAGAAATGTCGTAATTAGCCAAACTATGAGCGCACAGACAAAGCCGGAAATGAGCAGCCAATAAAACTTGCCCAGCAGCAGCCGTGCCGCGCTCCATAATGTTATCTCGTTATTATCCGCCGCACCGGACGAATTTTTTGTTTTTACCATACTCTCGATCTATCCTCCAAGTTTCTGTTTTTTCTGTCTTATCTTGCACCATTATGCGTAAACACAATTTTAGCTGTCTTAAATATATATTTAATATCGAGCAGAGCCGAACGTGCCTCTATGTACTCGATATCATAGTCGAGTTTGGATTGCGGATCGAGTTCATAGCCTCCGCTTATCTGTGCAAGCCCGGTCAAGCCGGGCTTAACCGCCAATCGATCGCGGAAATTGGGTATATTACGTTCAAACTTCGCGTAGAAAAACTCTCTCTCGGGACGCGGCCCGACAAAGCTCATGTCGCCGGCAATTATGTTCCACATCTGCGGCAATTCGTCTATTCTCGTCTTTCTCAAAAATTTTCCTACGCGCGTAACTCTCCGGTCATCGACTTTTGCCCATTGGGGACCGTTTTCTTCGGCGTCTGTATGCATTGAGCGGAACTTATACATCATAAACGGTTTTCCGTCTTTCCCGAGGCGCTCCTGCTTAAACAGCACCGGACCTTTTGAATCAAGCTTTATCGCAGCAGCAATTATCGGCATAAATAAAAACAAAACGAGACCCACGACAATAGCTGCCACAATGTCGAAGGCTCGTTTAAAGAACAAATATGCCTTGCTTCCCGAGACCTTTACAATCTCAGGGTCGGTTCCTTTTAAGATTTTGAAATCATAGGTTTCCTCTATGTTCGATAAATACTGTGCGTTTCCCGTTTTCATAGCAACCACATACTGAAAAGCCCACTGCTTTTCAGTATCCCCGGTCTCCTCTCTTCCTGTTTTCCCCACAAATCTCCTATACGACACCCGAGTGGCATCATAGCTGTCAAACAGCTCATAAAAAATATAAAAAAACGAATGGGAACACCCGTTTTATACACAATTTGACATTTTTCGCAGAGCTATATCATCCATGAAATAACTATATTTCCAGTTTCCGACTAATTATAACACGATAATACCAAAATAGCAATGTCTATTTAGCAAATAAGCTCATTTTTGCCGTAAACTTTTTCCGTTCTAAAAAGTGATGCCGCAAATAGCCAAATTTCAACACTTTTTAATGCTTCATACAAATATACGCAACATATATTTTAATCTGCAAGAAAATTAAATGAACTTGAAAGTAAATTTATATCGATAAAAAAATAAAATTTCTAAATCGGCAAAAGGTCGATTAGAGCAGTCCGCCTCACCGCTATTCAAAGTACAACCAACCCGGCAGAAAAATGGATTCAAAATTCATATCATCTACGCTTGTTATATACGAACATCCCCACTCCCGCGCCACAGATAAGGACATAGCCTATAACGCTCAAGACATCCGGCACATCCCCGAAGACGAAAAATCCGAGCGCCGCGGCGAAGAGCACCTGCGTGTAGTCATAGACCGATATCTCCTTCGCCGGCGCGCAGATGTACGCCCGCGTTATCCCTATCTGACCGACGCAGGCGAAAGTCCCCGCGAGGACGAGATAAATAAGCTGCATAGCGCTCATATGCTTGTAGCCCGATATCATAAACGGCAGGCACAGCGCGCACGAAAACGCAGAGAACCAGAAGATTATCCGCTTGCTGTCCTCTTTTCTTGAGCCGAGGCGGCGCACGAAAGTATAGGCTATTCCCGCACCCGCTCCGCCGAGAAGCCCCGCGACAGCCGCGAGCACTTCGGGATTGTCAAATCCCGGCTTTATGATGCACATGCTGCCCGCGAACGCAACGCACACGCCCGCTATCTGAACTATGCTCGGGCGCTCTTTGAGCAGGATAACCGAGAATATTATCGCAAAAAACGGCGACAGTTTGTTGAGCATATTCGCGTCCGACAGGTTGAGTTTGCCTATTGCATAGAAATTGCACAGCATGCCGAGAGTTCCGAAAAAGCAGCGCCCGAAGAGATCGGGGATATTCTTTTTTGCGGGCACGAACCCTGTTTTATCGCGCAGCATCATGATAAAAATAAAAATCAGCGCAATAAAATTCCTGAAAAACGCCTTCTGAAACGATGGCAGGTCTCCCGCGAGCTTGACAAACATCGACATCAGCGAAAAGCCGAACGCCGCCAAAATTATATAGAAAACACCTTTTGTTTTTGAGCTGAGTTTTGTCATAGGCTTCCGCCTTTTTGTTTGATAGCGCGGTGCGCTCCGAATATTATTATACCATCGATGTCAAAATATAAAAAATCCGGAACACCTAAGCATTCCGGACATATTATCAAAGCTTCACAGCAGGCTCTCGCCGCGCTCTTCGAGAAATTTCTTAACTTCGTCAAGCGTCGGTATCGACGCGGACGCGCCCGGGCGCGAGACCGCGACAGCCGAAGCCGCCGAGGCAATTTTCAGCGCGCGTTCTGCACCGAATCGGTCGAGCATCGCGAAGAAAAAGCCGAGGAAAGTGTCCCCCGCCGCTGTCGTTTCAACGACAGGCACGCTGAATATTTCGCCGTAGAAAGTACCGTCTTTTGTGCGGCAGAACGCACCGTCCGCGCCGAGGGTCAGCAGCACACTTGCTCGCGGGAATTTTTGCGAGAACGCGCCGAGTATCTTTTCGGTCTCGGTCTCCCCCGTGAGTTCTTCTGCTTCAGTTTCGTTGACAACGAACCAATCTATATTTTCGAGCGGATAAGACAATATCTCCGCACCGAATGCTCATGTACGGTAGAGAAGCACAAAGCAAAACAAAGACAACCAGCCCTGCCACTATTCCGAAGTCAGGGGAACGCAATAGAAAAATTCATAGCTGTATGCTATACTTAATTAGCATTTGAACATATCAAGCTGACACAGCAATCTCTTTGCTTGCCGTTAATGCGCGTCTACCAATAGTCCGCAGAAAGCAAGAGTAGCGTAAAGGTATAAAAATTTCAAACTTCTTTGTAACGAAATTC
>OLNZ01000126.1_pt1 | contig 86514 bp, 69 predicted proteins | sample 1672981 | NCBI WGS metagenome assembly OLNZ01 (sample SAMEA3136743, study PRJEB25190) | human gut metagenome | biome: human gut; feature: human-associated habitat; material: faeces | place: Austria | collected 2013 | reverse complement strand
TACGAGCCATAATGCGAATGTGCCTGCGGTGATACTGTTGCATCTATACAACTGACACTATACCCTGAATATTTCGCACGTCCGTTACTTACGCTGTGCAAGGGTTAATGTTTGTAGAAGCGGCAGATTCCCTCCATGGTTGCCGACATATTTGTGAGGAGTGCGTCCAATATTGTAATGGCAGACATTGCTTCCACAACAACAACCGCACGGGGAACAACAACCGGATCATGTCGTCCTTTTATGGAAACATCGATTGGTTGACCGGTTTGTGTAACGGTGTGCTGTTCCTTCAAGATAGACGGGGTAGCTTTGAAAGAGGCCCGCAATATGATATCTGCACCGTCACTCATTCCACCTAATATGCCGCCGGCATGATTAGTCAGAGGATGTATGTTGCCATTTTTATCAGTTGTAAAACCATCATTATCTTCAGAACCAAGGGTGGTTGCAACGCGAATGCCATCCCCGATTTCGACACATTTGACTGCACCGATGGACATTAAAGCTTTTGAAAGATTGGCATCTAATTTATTGAATACGGTATCGCCGAGACCGGCAGGAACACCGTGGATAACAGCCTCTACACAACCGCCAACAGAATCGTGTGCTTTGGTCATTTCAACAATGTAAGCACCGGCTTTTTCGGCAGCTTCGGCATCAGGCATATATATTTTGTTGTTCAATATTTCATTTTTATCAAATTTATCATAATCAATTACGATATCACCGATAGAACGTGTATAAGTTGTGAAGGTAATTCCTAATTGGTTCAGAATCTTGATTGCAACAGCGCCAGCGGCAACACGGGCGATGGTTTCACGACCGGATGAACGTCCGCCGCCACGGTAATCGCGAAAACCGTATTTGGCATCAAAGGTATAATCAGCATGTCCCGGCCGGTAATAGGAAGCAATTTCACTATAGTCTTTGGACTGCTGGGATTTGTTATATACGATCATTGAGATTGGGGTTCCGGTTGTCCGCCCCTCAAATACACCAGACAGAATCTCGACTGTATCGTCCTCTGATCTTGGGGTAGAATAAATGGACTGACCGGGTTTTCGTCTGTTTAAGAAAGGCTGGATATCTGATTCGGATAATTCCAAACCCGCCGGACAGCCGTCAATCACAACGCCGAGTGCTTTGCCATGGGATTCCCCCCAGGTTGATATTTTAAATATTGTTCCAAGTGTTGAACCTGCCATAATATAGCTCCTTATATTGTGTTATTCTTTTGCAAGAAATTGATTTTCCTACTGTATAATAATGCTTTTTTTGCCGGTAAATGTCAAGAAAATTGTAGGGAAAAGAAAAAGAGACTTTACAATCCATATACGGTATGATAGTATACTAAAGTATGCAACCGTTACTCAGACTAAGGACACTCCGACCTTTCACTGGGTGACTGGCGATTATTATTTTATAAGGAGGATGTTGACATGGTATCAGCAGAGCAGAAGAAAGAGATTATTGAGAAGTACGGACGTGGAGCAAATGACACTGGTTCACCAGAGGTTCAGATTGCTTTATTGACAGCAAGAATTAATGATTTACAGGGACATTTCAAAGATCATCCAAAGGATCATCATTCAAGACGTGGTCTTCTTAAGTTAGTAGGACAGAGACGTAACTTATTAGCTTACTTAAAGAAGATCGATATTGAACGTTACAGAACATTAATCGAGAGCTTAGGTTTGAGAAAGTAGTCTCGCGTAAGCCGTGCGTAAGAAAAAAAGAGAACAGTTACTACATGCTTGCATGTTAGTGGCTGTTCTCTTTTTTTCTTACATAGGGCGAAGCCCTCTAGCGAGATGAGCGGAGCGAAATCGAGCTAGGCACGGCTTACGGGGAGAAGCGAAGCCCTCTAGCGAGATGAGCAGAGCGAAATCGAGCTAGGCACGGCTTACGGGGAGAAGCGAAGCCCTCTAGCGAGATGAGCAGAGCGAAATCAAGCTAGGCACGGCTTACGGGGAGAAGCGAAGCCCTCTAGTGAGATGAGCGAAGCGAAATCGAGCTAGGCACGGGAAAATTACGAAATATTCCTTTGCAACTATATATGGGTTGTGCTATAATAGGTTAGATTGTGTTAAGACATTAACCGAGACTTCTGAAGTGACGATAGTTTATGTATATTTTTAGCTGTCATCAGTTCAGTCGTTTCGGTGTCTTATACAAAATATTTATTTAAGGAGAGCGAATATGTACAAGAAGTTTGAAATGGAACTTGCCGGCAGAACATTGCGTGTTGACGTTGGACGAGTTGCAGCACAGGCAAATGGTGCAGCATTTATGCATTATGGGGATACTGTTGTATTATCTACAGCAACAGCATCTGAGAAACCGAGAGAGGGAATTGATTTCTTCCCACTTAGTGTAGAGTATGAAGAGAAGTTATATTCCGTTGGTAAGATTCCGGGAGGATTTAATAAGAGAGAAGGTAAGGCAAGTGAGAATGCAATCCTTACTTCTCGTGTAATTGACCGCCCGATGAGACCATTGTTCCCAAAGGATTACCGTAATGATGTTACCTTGAATAACCTTGTAATGTCAGTAGATCCAGAGTGCTCACCAGAGCTTACAGCAATGCTTGGTTCTGCAATTGCAACAGCAATTTCAGATATTCCATTTGACGGACCATGTGCAACAACACAGGTTGGTTTGATCAATGGCGAGTTTGTATTTAATCCGAATGAAGCACAGAATGCAGTATCTGACCTGAAGCTTACAGTAGCTTCTACCGCAGAGAAAGTAATTATGATCGAGGCCGGTGCCAATGAAGTACCGGAAGATAAGATGATCGAAGCAATCTATGCAGCGCATGAGATTAACCAGCAGGTGATTGCATTCATCAATAAGATTGTAGCAGAATGTGGCAAACCAAAACATTCTTATACAAGTTGTGCAGTTCCGGAAGAATTGTTCGCAGCAATTAAGGAGATTGTTTCTCCGGAAGAGATGGAAGAGGCAGTCTTTACAGATGATAAGCAGACTCGTGAGGAGAATATCCGTCAGATCACAGAGAAGTTAGAGGAAGCATTTGCAGACAAGGAAGAGTGGCTTGCGGTTCTTGGGGAAGCGATTTATCAGTATCAGAAGAAGACCGTTCGTAAGATGATCCTGAAAGATCACAAGAGACCGGACGGACGTGCGATCAGCCAGATTCGTCCATTGGCAGCAGAGGTTGATATTATCCCTCGTGTACATGGTTCTGCTATGTTTACGCGTGGTCAGACACAGATCTGTAACGTAACAACACTGGCTCCATTATCTGAAGCACAGAAGATTGATGGTTTGAATCTGTTAGAGACGAATAAGAGATATATGCATCAGTATAATTTCCCATCTTATTCTGTAGGTGAGACAAAACCATCCAGAGGACCTGGACGTCGTGAGATCGGACATGGTGCATTAGCAGAGAGAGCATTGGTTCCTGTACTTCCTAGCGTAGAGGAATTCCCATATGCGATTCGTACTGTATCTGAGACATTTGAGTCGAACGGTTCCACTTCCATGGCTTCTACTTGTGCATCTTGTATGTCATTGATGGCAGCAGGTGTTCCAATCAAGAAGATGGTTGCCGGTATTTCATGTGGTCTGGTTACAGGCGAGACAGATGATGATTATATTGTATTAACGGATATTCAGGGTCTTGAGGACTTCTTTGGCGATATGGACTTTAAGGTTACCGGTACAAAAGAAGGTATCACAGCAATCCAAATGGATATTAAGATTCACGGATTGACAAGACCGATCGTAGAGGAAGCTATCCGCAGAACAAGAGAAGCAAGACTTTACATCATGGATGAAGTTATGTCTAAGGCAATTGATAAGCCAAGAGACCATGTTGGTGCACTTGCTCCAAAGATTTGTCAGTTAAAGGTGGATCCGGAGAAGATTGGTGAGATCATTGGTCAGAGAGGTAAGACAATTAACAGTATTATTGAAGAGACCGGTGTTAAGATTGATATTGATGATGATGGAACAGTTGCAGTTTGTGGCATAGATCAGGCAGGTATTGACAAGGCACTTAAGATCATTCATTCAATCGTAGATCCGATTGAGGTAGGAAAGATTTACGAAGGGAAAGTAGTTCGTATTATGAACTTTGGTGCGTTTGTAGAACTTTCACCAAATAAGGATGGATTGATTCACATTTCGAAGTTGTCTAAGGATCGTGTTGCTAAGGTAGAAGATGTGGTAAATATCGGTGATACGGTTAAAGTTAAGGTTCTTGAGATTGACCGCATGGGCAAGATCAGCTTAAGTCTTAAGGATGCAGTGGAAGAGGCAGCGGAATAAGATACAGAATCAATAAGATTTTGTATGATATAGAATGAGAAGGCTGTTGCGTTGAAAAGTGATAAGGAATTACTTTGAAGGATGCAATAGCCTTTTTGTAGCGAAAGGAGTAAGATATGCAATACGGTTATTTTGATGAGGAAGCAAAGGAATATGTGATTACAAGACCGGATACACCGGCACCATGGGCGAACTATTTAGGTTCTCCGGCATATGGAGCAATTATTTCAAATAATGCGGGTGGTTATAGTTTTGAAAAGAGTGGGGCACACGGAAGAATTATCCGTTATATATTCAATCAGTTTGACCAGCCGGGAAGATATGTATATTTAAGAGATGACGAGAGCAAAGATTTCTGGTCGGCATCCTGGCAGCCGGTTGGCAAATCATTAGATGAGTATAAAAGTGAGTGTCATCATGGTACAGGTTATACAGATATAGTAGCAGAATATTCAGGAATCCGTTCAGAAGTATTATATTATGTACCGTTGAATAAAACACATGAGGTGTGGCGTGTAAAGGTAACCAACCAATCAGATAAGGTTCGGAAACTTTCTGCTTTTGGATATTGTGAGTTTACCAATGACAGTAATTATGAGCAGGATCAGGTTAATTTACAATACACCTTGTTTATTACCAAAACATATTTTCATGGCAATCGCATTTTTCAGACAATCAATGAGAATATTAAAAGTGCAGTAGACGGCAATGAGAATACAACCCGTTTCTTTGGAATAGCAGGCGCAGAGGTAGATTCCTATAATGGTGACAAAGAAAGTTTTATTGGAAGATACCATGATTATAGTAATCCACAGGCGATTGAGAATGGTCAGTGTGATAATACATTGAATTACAATTCCAACGCATGTGGAGCGTTACAGACGAAAATGGAATTGGCACCCGGCGAGAGCAAAGTGTTCACGTTTGTGCTGGGGATGAAGTCGGATAAAGAGGCTGAGAGTATTCTTTCCGGATATGCAGATGTTGAAAAGACAACAGAAACAGAAAAACAGGAGTTGATCACATACTGGCATGGTCAGTTGTCTCATTTACAGGTTAAAACGCCATCCGATAGTTTTAACAATATGGTCAACACATGGAATGCTTATCAGTGTTTTATGACATTTATCTGGTCGAGAGCAGCATCCTTTACATATTGCGGTCTTCGTAACGGATACGGATATCGTGATACGGTACAGGATATTCAGGGTATCATTCATTTGAATCCGGAAATGGCATTGGAAAAGATCCGGTTTATGTTATCTGCACAGGTGGATAACGGTGGAGGTCTGCCATTGGTTAAGTTTACACATAATGCCGGACATGAGGATACGCCGGATGATCCGTCTTATGTAAAAGAAACCGGACATCCTGCTTATCGTGCAGATGATGCGTTGTGGTTGTTCCCGACTGTGTATAAGTATATTGCGGAGACTGGTAATGTTGGCTTTATGGATGAGGTTATATTGTTTGCAAATGGTGGAGAAGCATCCGTTTATGAGCATTTAAAACGGGCGATCGATTTTTCAATGAATCGTCTTGGTAATCACGGAATGCCTGCCGGACTTCACGCAGACTGGAATGACTGTCTTCGTCTCGGAAAGAAAGGTGAGTCCAGTTTCGTTGCAATGCAGCTTTATTATGCAATGACTGTGATCCGTGAATTTGCAGAACGTAAAAATGATACGGAATACATTGCATATCTTGATAAAATACAGGCTGAATTAGGAGATACCATTCAGAAATATTGTTGGGAAGATGATAGATATGTCCGGGGATACAAAGAAGATGGTGAGATCATTGGATCAAAGCACCATCCAGAAGCAAATATGTGGCTGAACCCACAATCGTGGTCTGTTATTTCTGGTCTTGCCTCAAAAGAACAGGCAGAGCTTGCATTGGAATCCGTTCATCGGGAATTAAATACGCCATATGGTGTGCGTTTGATGGCACCATCTTATGTAAACCATGCGTTTGATGGCGCATTGATGTTATTGTTTAACCCATCCACTAAGGAAAATGGTGGTATTTTCTCTCAACCACAAGGCTGGATCATTTTGGCAGAGTCTTTGATGGGACATGGTAATCGTGCATTTGAATACTTTAATGAGTCGTCCCCTGCTTCCATGAATGACAAGGCAGAGATCCGTAAATTAGAGCCGTATTGCCATGGACAGTTTACAGAGAGTACGGAGTCACCATTTGAAGGTCGTGCACATGTACATTGGCTGACAGGAACGGCATCTACCGTTATGGTTGGATGTGTAGAAGGAATTCTTGGTTTGCGTCCGGACTTTGATGGTTTGAAGATCAGTCCGTCTGTTTCTTCTGACTGGAAGGAATTTTCAATGGAAAAAGATTTCCGGGGCAGAAAATTACACATTCAGGTTCAGAATCCGAACGGAAAGGAATCCGGAGTAGAGAAAATCGTATTGAATGGACAGACAATCGATGGCAATTATATATCGGCAGATCTGTTACAGGATGAGAACCAGATCATTGTATATATGTAAGATTCTGTGATTTTTGTAAGTTGAGTCAATAATGTATCTGATATATATTACAGCAGATATTAATAATTTTATTTACACGAAGGAGTAGCTTTGGCTGCTCCTTTTTGTGTAGATAACGGGATGAGGGACAACGGAGTTGTTTCGAGTAAGGGATTATCCATTCTTGATTTTGTTGTGAATGAAAGTGTACATGACGGGAAATGATATATGAGGGGAGCGTTGTGTGGAGGTCGATATGGGAAAGAATATATATGGTCATGGTGTGGAATACGAAAAACCATGCGAACAGAGATTGTGCGACAGGCAGATTGAGAAGGAAAGAACCGAACAGATTAAGGAAATGGGACAGTTGGATCTGAAGGAAAATGCATATGGATACCGCATTTATCTGTTAAATATTATTGGTGAGATTGAAGGTCATCAGGCACTTGGACCACTTGTGAAAACAACGAAATATGAGCACGTATTGCCGGAACTTGCAAGAGTCGAAGAAGACGATTCAATAGACGGATTACTTGTACTATTAAATACCGTTGGCGGCGATGTAGAAGCAGGACTGGCGATAGCGGAAATGATCGCATCTTTATCGGTGCCGGTTGTTACGTTGCTATTAGGTGGGGGACATTCGATCGGGGTTCCGTTGAGTGTGTCAGGAAACCATTCTTTCATTGTTCCAACTGCAACCATGGTAGTACATCCGATCCGGATGAACGGACCGGTACTGGGAGTGAAGCATAATTATGAGTATATTGACCGGATGCAGGACCGGATCATATCCTTTACCTGTAACCATTCTGATATCAGCGAAGCGGATCTGAAACAGATTATGTTTAATACAACAGAATTAGCAAAAGATGTAGGGAGTGTATTGGTTGGAGAAGAAGCGGTAAAACTAGGATTAATAAATGAAGTGGGAGGGATAAAGGAAGCGTTTTCTTATTTATATGACTTGATAAATATAAGAAAAAATAGTAATATATAAATATTGTGGTGTTTTATGCGCTTGACTACAATTTGTTGTTTTTGTCGTGCACATAGAGGCATATAAGTTTGAAGAGGGAGGTTGGATGCTTGGCTGAGAAGAAAAGCAAATCAACGAATTCGAATAAGGAAACAAAGAAAAGAAATTCTGCAAAGACACAAACGGTTAAAAGAAATGTACAGGAAGAGGAAAGTTCCTATGCTTTGGAGATTGCAATCTGGGTGATCGGAGCCGTAATGCTGATCGTAGAACTTGGTAATTTCGGACTGTGTGGGGCGGTAAGTTATGTTAGTGATTTCTTTTTTGGATTGTTCGGTATTATTGAATATGTATTGCCGGTTGCGGTAATGTTTGCGGCATTTTTCTTACATATCAATGAATATAAAAGACGAGCAGTGAATAAAGTGGTCTTTGGTTCTTTTGTGTTGTTATGCATTGGAATGATCGGACAATTGGCAGCAGGAATAGATAAATATGATTTTACGAAACTTTTTATGGAAGGCTTTCAGGATAAACTGGGCGGAGGGATTGTTTGTGGTTCTCTTGCATATCTGTTACAGGCTGCGGTTGGACAGATTGGCACCTATATTATTATTGTTGCTGCCATTATCATCTGTATTGTCCTGTTTGCGGAAGTCTCTGTCATCGATATGTTCCGGGGCGTGATCGAAACAATTTCCGATGTGAGAGCCGATGGCAGGGAATATGAGGAGCAGGATGAGGAGATAATTCCGGCAGGAAAGAAAAAACGGACTTCTGGCTATGAGCATATTGTGAAAGAGGATTACCCGGATGAAAAGGATCCGGTATTTGCACAGAGGAAGAAAACATCCGTATTAGATTCAATATCGGTGCTGCCATCAGATGCAGACAAAGGAATTCTTCCTGCTAAGAAAGAAACGAAACTGCCGTTAAATGAGGAAGTTCATGAGATTACAATGACATATGATTTAGATCTTCCAGGAGAGCATATGCCAGTGGCAGAGAAAGAAGAGAAGCCAGACAAACCAAGAAGGAAGAGGAAAGCGACTGCCAGACAAAATACTGTACCGACGGTGCTTCCGGAAGCAGAAGAACAGTCAATGGCGAAAGAAGTGAAAAGTTCTGTACCGGATAAGAAGAATACTGCTTTACATATGGAGAACAAGACGGCAGCTACGGTGGAGAATGTATCGGCAAAAGAAATCGGAAACAGCGATCATACCTATCAGTTTCCACCGTTGGAATTACTGAAGAAAGGTAAGACACAGACTGCAGAAAAGGAAGATCTGATACGTCACAACGCCATCAAATTGCAGGAAGTATTAAAGAGCTTCGGCGTAAATGTTACAATGACTAATTATAGCTGCGGACCTTCTGTTACCCGATATGAGATGGTGCCGGAACAGGGTGTTAAGGTAAGTAAGATTACCGGACTTGCAGATGATATTATGATGAATCTTGCAGCACAGAGTATCCGGATTGAGGCACCGATTCCGGGAAAATCGGCGGTTGGAATTGAGATACCAAACACAAAAAGAAGCGGTGTTGGTTTCCGGGAATTGATCGATACAGAGAAATTCATTAAGCATCCTTCAAAGATTGCATTTGCGGTCGGCAAAGATATAGAAGGAAATGTCGTTGTAGAAGACATTGCAAAGATGCCGCATTTATTGATTGCAGGTGCTACCGGGTCAGGAAAATCTGTCTGTACCAATACTTTAATCATGAGTATTTTATATAAGGCAAGACCGGATGAAGTAAAGCTGATCTTAGTAGATCCGAAACAGGTAGAATTAAAGGTCTATAATGGTATTCCTCATTTATTGACGCCGGTTGTAACAGATCCGAAGAAAGCGGCAGGAGCTCTTAACTGGGCAGTGGCAGAAATGACAAAACGTTATCAGATGTTCTCGGAGTGCAATGTCCGTAACATCCAGGGATATAATGAGAAAGTACGCGAAGTACAGGAATCCGGGAAAGTGGATGAGGATGCATTGGAGAAAATGCCGCAGATTGTAATTATTGTAGATGAGTTGGCAGATCTGATGATGGTAGCAAAAGCAGAGGTAGAGGAAGCAATTGTGCGTCTTGCACAGTTGGCAAGAGCTGCCGGAATTCATCTGGTAATTGCAACGCAGCGTCCGTCTGTCGATGTAGTAACCGGCCTGATCAAGGCAAATGTGCCATCCAGAATTGCACTTTCGGTATCTTCGGGTGTGGATTCCAGAACGATCATTGACAGTGTAGGAGCGGAGAAATTATTAGGAAATGGTGATATGCTGTTTTATCCGACGATGTATCCGAAACCATTGCGTGTTCAGGGTGCCTATATTTCAGATGATGAGGTCATGAATGTTGTTGAATACCTGAAGGCACAAAATGGGGAAACGACCTATAACGAAGAAGTGACAACACAGATTACTTCATCAGCAGGTTCTTCGGCAACAGCAATTGGCAATGGTGCATCCGATGATGACCGGGACGAATATTTTGTTCAGGCTGGTAAGTTTATTATCGATAAGAATAAAGCGTCCATCGGCATGTTGCAGAGAATGTTTAAGATTGGATTTAACAGAGCTGCGAGAATTATGGATCAGTTGTTTGAAGCAGGAGTGGTTGGCCCGGAGGAGGGAACAAAACCACGTCAGGTTTTGATGAGTGAAGAACAATTTGAACAGTATATTGATGAATATTTTTAGAAGAGGCATGGGACAGAGACAGTTTCATATATTAAGCAGAGGCTTATTTTCGTTAAGCTTTAGGGGGATATAGGTAATTTGTGAAATAATTTGTCTTTCTTAGTTGACGGGAATCAGATATATCGTTACAATGTGACGAACAGAAAAGAATAACATTGCAGGAGGATATGCACATATGAAAACAGATATTGAAATCGCACAGGAAGCACAAATGGTTCATGTGAAAGAGGTGGCAGCAAAGTTAGATATTGCGGAAGAAGAATTAGATCTCTATGGAAAGTATAAGGCAAAGCTTTCGGACGAATTGATTCATCGGATTGAGAACAACCCGGATGGAAAACTGGTACTGGTAACTGCAATCAATCCAACTCCGGCAGGAGAAGGTAAGACAACCGTTACGGTTGGTCTTGGACAGGCACTTGGCAGAATGGGTAAGAAAGCATCCATCGCTCTTCGTGAGCCATCCCTTGGACCATGTTTTGGTATTAAAGGTGGTGCAGCAGGTGGTGGATATTCACAGGTTGTTCCGATGGAAGATCTGAATCTGCATTTTACCGGTGATTTTCATGCAATTACATCTGCTAATAACCTGTTAGCAGCTATGTTGGATAATCATATCCAGCAGGGCAATGCATTGAATATTGATACAAGACAGATCGTTTGGAAACGTTGTATGGATATGAATGACCGTGTACTTCGTAATATTGTAGTTGGTCTGGGAAGTAAGATGGATGGTTATGTGAGAGAGGATCATTTTGTAATATCCGTTGCGTCTGAGATCATGGCAATTCTCTGTCTGGCGAATGATATGGAAGATCTGAAAGATAAGTTATCCAAGATTGTTGTTGCGTATACCGTAGATGGTAAACCTGTGACTGCGGCTGATCTGAAAGCAGTCGGTGCAATGGCTGCATTATTGAAAGATGCGTTGAAGCCTAACCTGATCCAGACCTTAGAGCATACACCTGCATTTGTACATGGCGGACCTTTTGCCAATATTGCGCATGGTTGTAACTCTGTCCGCGCAACAAAACTTGCATTAAAGCTTTCTGATATTGTTGTAACAGAGGCTGGATTCGGAGCTGATCTTGGTGCAGAAAAGTTCTTAGACATCAAATGCCGGAAAGCTGGTATTTCTCCGGATGCAATCGTATTAGTAGCTACGATCCGTGCTTTAAAATACAATGGTGGAGTTGCTAAGACAGATCTTAGCAATGAGAATGTAGAGGCGCTTAAGAAGGGTATTGTGAACTTGGAGAAGCATATCGAAAACTTACAACAGTTTGGTGTTCCAATCGTTGTAACATTGAATCAGTTTATTACAGATTCTGAGGCGGAGCTTGCTTATGTTAAAGAATTTGTAGAAAATAAGGGGTGTGACTTTGCACTTGCCCAGGTTTGGGAGAAGGGTGGCGAAGGCGGACTTGCTTTAGCTGAGAAAGTTGTTGATATTTTAGAGAATAAGAAAGCAGATTTTAAGATGCTTTATGAAGATGATATGTCCTTAGAGGATAAGATTCATACGATTGCTACCAAGATCTACGGCGCAGATGGTGTGAATTATACAGCAGCAGCTAAGAAACAGTTGGCGAAGATCACAGAACTTGGATATGGCAAACTTCCTGTATGCATGGCGAAGACACAGTACTCGTTGTCAGATGATCAGACAAAGCTTGGAAGACCAACCGGATTTGATATTAATGTAAGGGATGTTTATGTGAATGCAGGTGCGGGATTTGTCGTTGCGATTACCGGTTCCATCATGACGATGCCGGGACTTCCTAAAGTTCCTGCTGCTGAGAATATTGACGTGGTAGATGATAAGATTGTCGGATTGTTCTAGTTAATGTGACAGATTTATACAGAATTATGAATATACATTGAAAGATAAGGAGGACATGAATATGGCAGAATTAATCGATGGAAAAGCAATCAGTAAACAGATCAAAGATGAATTAAAGGAACAGGTAGCGGATCTGAAGAAACAAGGCAGGGAAATTGGAATGGCAGTCATTCAGGTAGGAAATGATCCGGCTTCCTCTGTGTATGTCGGTAACAAGAAGAAAGCATGTGAATATATCGGAATCCGTTCTGAAAGTTATGAGCTTCCGGAGGAAACAACGCAGGAAGAGTTGCTTGCACTGATCGATAAGCTGAATCAGGATGATAAGATTCATGGAATCTTAGTACAGCTTCCGGTTCCCAAACATATTGATGAAGATACCATTATTAAGGCCATTTCTCCAAAGAAGGATGTGGATGGATTCCATCCGCAAAGCGTTGGTGCATTGACAATCGGACAACCGGGATTTGTATCCTGCACACCAGCCGGAATTATTCAGTTATTAAAGAGAAGCGGTGTAGAGATAGAGGGAAAAGAATGTGTTGTAATTGGAAGAAGTAATATTGTCGGTAAGCCGATGGCATTACTTTTGTTAAGAGAAAACGGAACCGTAACCATTACACATTCCCGTACGAAGAACCTGAAAGAGGTATGTAAGCGTGCAGATATCTTAGTGGTTGCAATTGGCAGACCAAAGATGATTGATGCTTCTTATGTTAAAGAGGGTGCAGTGGTTATTGATGTAGGAATCCATCGGAATGAGAATAACAAACTTTGCGGTGATGTGGACTTTGACAGTGTGGAGCCGGTTGCATCTAAGATCACACCAGTTCCCGGAGGAGTTGGTCCGATGACAATTGCCATGCTGATGCACAACTGTGTAGAAGCAGCGACCATGTTTGGTGAATAGGGGAAATATATGATTCAGATATTATTTGTATCCCTTGGCTGTGACAAGAATCTGGTCGACAGTGAAGTGATGTTGGGACTTTTAGAGGAAAAGGGATATGCAATTACCAACGAAGAAAAAGAGGCAGATGTAGTAGTTGTCAATACCTGCTGCTTTATTGGAGATGCAAAGGAAGAAAGCATCGAGAATATCATTGAGATGGGAAAACTAAAAGAAACAGGTAAATTAAAAGCTTTGATCGTGACAGGCTGTCTGGCACAGCGTTACAAGGATGAGATCCAGGCAGAGCTTCCGGAGGTGGATGCGATTGTCGGAACAACGGCAACAGAATCGATTGTAGAAGCGGTGGAAGAGACACTGAAAGGAAAGGGATATACGCATTTTGAGGATATCAATTATCTTCCGCCAAGTCACACAAAACGTGTGATTACATCAGGAACGTATATGGGATATCTTAAGATTGCAGAAGGTTGTGACAAACACTGCACATATTGTATTATTCCGAAAGTCCGTGGTAATTACCGGAGCGTTCCGATGGCGGATCTGATCGGACAGGCGAAGTATCTGGTAGAGAATGGGATTACCGAGCTTTGCCTGGTGGCACAGGAGACAACAGTATATGGCATGGATATCTATGGTAAGAAGATGCTGCCGGAATTATTGCATGAACTTTCTAAGATAGAGGATTTGCAATGGATCCGTCTGCTTTATTGTTATCCGGAAGAGATTACACCGGAATTGATCTATGAGATCCGGGATAATGCAAAGGTATGTCATTACATTGATATGCCTTTGCAGCATTGCGAAGACAGCATTTTGAAACGGATGGGAAGAAGAACAACTAAAGAAGAGATTCAGAATACGATTCAAATAATCCGCAAGGAGATACCGGACATTGTACTTCGAACGTCACTGATTGCAGGATTTCCGGGAGAGACACAGGATGATCATGAAGCACTGCTTGCATTTATTGATGAGGTGGAATTTAACAGGCTGGGAGTATTTACTTATTCTCCGGAGGAAGGAACCCCGGCGGCAGTATTTGAAGATCAGGTACCGGAAGAGACGAAAGAGACATGGCGGGATGAGATTATGGCGTTACAGCAGGAGATATCCTATGATCTGAATAGTGCATTGGTTGGTAAGCAGATGCGGGTGATTGTAGATGGATATATATACAAGGATCAGATGTATATGTGCCGGTCTTACATGGATGCACCGGGGATTGATGGATGCGTTTTTGTTGCGTCTGAGGAAGAATTATTATCCGGAGATTTCATTGATGTGAAGATAACGGATTTTAATGAATATGATTTGATAGGAGAGAGAGTATGAATTTACCAAACAAATTAACGATTTTGAGAACAATTTTAATTCCGTTTTTCCTTGTAGCGATGTTATGGGATGCGGTACCATATGGCAACTGGATCGCACTTGTGATCTTTGCAATTGCTTCTTTGACAGATATGCTGGATGGAAAGATTGCGAGAAAATATAATCTGGTTACGAATTTTGGTAAGTTCATGGATCCGCTGGCAGATAAGCTATTAGTGTCTTCTGCAATGATCGCATTTGTAGAGCTTGGCAGAATTCCATGTTGGATCGTTATTGTTATTATTGCAAGAGAATTTATCATCAGTGGATTCCGTCTGGTTGCAGCCGATAACGGCATTGTCATCGCAGCAGGAATCTGGGGTAAGATTAAGACAGCAGAGCAGATGGTGATGTTATGTATTCTGCTGGCAGACTTTGGCAGTATTTTTCCAAATGCAGCAGCAGGAATTACCCTGTTTGAGAACATTTTAATCTACATTGCATTGATTCTGACAATTATATCCTTGCTGGATTATCTGATCCATAACAAGGAAGTTCTGGCAGAGAATAATAAATAGAAGTTTTTCTTGAAATTACGGTATAAAAGTTATACAATACAATTGGCTAAAATTTGGCTTACCTTTTTGTAAGCCTGATAATAAATTTAAACGGAGGGCTAAAAATGAGCAATAAACTTACGTTGTCAGCAAGTGATCGTATTCATGCATTACTTGATGACTCAAGTTTCGTTGAAGTTGGTGCTTACGTAACTGCTAGAAATACCGACTTTAACACACAGGATCATGAAACACCGGCAGATGGTGTCGTAACAGGTTACGGTACAATTGACGGAAGATTAGTGTATGTTTACAGCCAGGATGCTACTGTATTAGGTGGTTCTATTGGTGAGATGCATGCTGCTAAGATCGCAAAGATCTACGATATGGCACTTAAGATGGGTGCACCAGTAATTGGTTTGGTAGATTGCGCAGGATTAAGATTGCAGGAGGCAACAGATTCGTTGAATGCATTTGGAAGCATTTATCTGAAGCAGTCAATGGCTTCTGGTGTGATTCCACAGATTACCGGAGTATTCGGTGTATGTGGTGGCGGTAGCACAATTATTCCTGGTTTATCTGATATTACATTTATGGTAAAAGATAATGCCAAATTATTTGTTAATAGTCCAAATGCTTTGGCTAATAACTATGCAGAGAAGCTTGACACAGCAGATGCAGCATATCAGGAGAACAATAATGCATTAGTAGACGAAGTATTAGAGGATGATGCAACTGTTCTTGGAAGAATCAGACAGGTCGTTGCAATGCTTCCTTCTAACAATGAAGATGATTCTAATTTTGTAGATTGTGTGGATGATCTGAATCGTGAGATTCCGAACTTAGAGGGTCTTGCAGATGACGCAAGAGCAGTTCTTACACACATTTCAGATAGTAATGTATTTGTTGAGTTGAAGAAAGAATATGCTAAGGATATGGTAATTGGTTTTATTAAGCTGAATGGAACAACTATTGGTTGTGTTGCAAACCAGGTTGCTGATGGCGGCGATGTTCTTTCTACAAAGGGTGCTTATATTGCAGCAGAGTTTGTGAACTTCTTAGATGCATTTAATATCCCTGTACTTACTTTAACCAATGTCAAAGGTTATAAGGCAACAGTTGCAGAAGAAGCTGGTATGGCTAAGGCAGCAGCGAAGCTTACATATGCATTTGCCAATGCTACAGTGCCTAAGGTGAACCTTGTAATGGGTAACGGTTTGGGAAGTGCATACCTTGCAATGAATTCTAAGTCAATCGGTGCAGATATCGAGTATGCTTGGCCAACAGCTAAGATCGGAACGATGGAGCCGGATATGGCAGTTAAGATTATGTATGCAGATGAGAAAGATGCAGACAAGATCGCAGAAGCAAAAGCGGAATACACAACGAAGATGTCAAGTGCTATGGCAGCAGCTAAGCGTGGCTATGTAGATGATATTATCGAGGGCGCTGCAACAAGAAAGCGTTTGATCGCTGCATTCGAGATGCTTTACACAAAGAGAGAAGAAAGACCATTAAAGAAGCATGGTGCAGTATAGAGAGGAGTAGCCATATGAAAATGAAAAAGATTGTTTTATTGTTTTCTATGATTGCTGTTTTCTTTTCTTTAACAGCCTGCAGCAGTGGGCAGGAGGATGTAACTTTTGAGTACACAAACACAGATATTGTTTCTGATACGGTATATCAGGCATATAATATGCAGAATGTAAGTGATGCTTATCGTGCATATCTTGCAGACAACGATGATCCAATGGCTGAAGTACTGTTGACAGGAATTTCAAACATGGATAATGCGAAGAAGGACTGTGGTGAATTCAAGGGATATCGTTCCAAAGAAGATGGCAGCACAATCATGTATGATTTTAACAGATTGCAGAATTCAGAAGATGAAACCGCAAAGGATGATTTTACTTCATTCATCAGCATGTTGGATTATACGGTCGAAGAAAGCAATGGAAATGTAACAGTAAATGTCAAAGCTGTATATGATACACATGATGTGGAATATAGCTTTGTATACGAAGAGAATAGTGCTTATGCATATTCTTATGAATTGACAGGTCAGAGTGTATCTCCATATCAGGTGAAGGAGATTACAGCTACGCCGGATTATTCATTTGGTGAGATTATGGGTAAAGCAGCAGCCAATACATTAATGGGAATGGGTACTGTATTTATTGTATTGATCTTCATTTCCCTGATCATCGGACGGTTGTCAAGTATCAATGCATTGATAACAAAGCTTTCATCCGGTAAGAAGGATAAGGAAGAGGCAACACCGGTTGCAACACCAGCTCCGGAAGCCCGGACAACATCAGCAAATCCAATGGATGATGCACAATTAGTAGCAGTGATTACTGCCGCTGTAGCCGCAGCAAATGAAGCAGCAGGTGGAACAGATTCTTTAGTGGTTCGTTCTATCCGCAAAGCAAAGAGATATTAATTTAGGAGGAATTATAATATGAAGAATTATAGAATTACCGTTAATGGTACCGCTTATGATGTAGCAGTAGAAGAATTAGGAGCAGGCGCAGTAGCAGCAGCTCCAGCCGCAGCAGCACCGGTAGCTGCAGCACCAGTAGCAGCTCCAGCACCTGCAGCAAGCGGTGCAGCAGGATCGATCACAGTTGCTTCTCCAATGCCAGGTAAGATTTTAGCGATTAAGGCTAATGCTGGACAGGCAGTTAAGAAGGGCGAAGTTGTTATGATCTTAGAGGCTATGAAGATGGAGAACGAGATTACTGCTCCGGAAGATGGAACAATCGCATCAATCAATGTTGCTGTAGGTGATAGTGTAGAGTCAGGTGATACACTTGCTACATTGAACTAGTTGATGTTTGATGATTCATTTTTGACAGGAGGCAGTGCAGATGGATTATATTTGGACAACATTGTCGAATTTAGCAGGACAGACTGCATTTGCGAATCTTTATTGGGGTAACTTTGTAATGATCGCAGTTGCATGTGTCTTCCTTGTTCTGGCAATTAAATTTGGCTTTGAGCCACTTTTGTTAGTTCCGATTTCCTTCGGTATGTTATTAGCGAACATGTTCCCTGGTATCATTGCTGATGGAGGACTATTACATTATTTTTACATGTTAGATGAGTGGAGTATTCTGCCATCCTTGATTTTCTTAGGTGTTGGTGCGATGACTGACTTTGGTCCGTTGATTGCAAATCCGAAGAGTTTCTTGCTTGGTGCAGCCGCTCAGTTCGGTATTTACTCCGCATATTTCTTTGCAATTATGATGGGATTTGGTGATAAGGCAGCCGCAGCTATTTCTATTATTGGTGGTGCTGACGGACCAACTTCTATCTTCCTTGCAGGTAAGCTTGGGATGGGTGGTACTTTGATGGGACCGATTGCGGTTGCGGCATATTCTTATATGGCATTAGTACCGGTTATTCAGCCACCGGTTATGAAGCTTTTGACAACAGAGAAAGAGCGTAAGATTAAGATGGAACAGTTAAGACCTGTATCTAAGTTAGAGAGAATCTTGTTCCCTGTTATTGTTACAATTGTGGTTGTTATGATTCTTCCAACAACTGCACCGTTGGTTGGTATGTTAATGCTTGGTAACCTGTTCCGTGAGTCAGGTGTTGTTAAGCAGTTGACAGAAACAGCTTCTAATGCACTTATGTACATTGTAGTTATCTTACTTGGTACTTCTGTAGGAGCTACCACAACAGCACAGTCATTCCTTAACATGGATACATTGAAGATTGTTGCACTTGGTTTGATTGCATTCGTAATCGGTACCGCAGCAGGTGTATTGTTTGGTAAGTTAATGTGCGTAGTTACAAAGGGTAAGGTAAATCCTTTGATCGGTTCCGCAGGTGTATCTGCCGTTCCTATGGCAGCCCGTGTATCACAGAAGGTTGGCTCAGAAGCAGATCCTACGAACTTCTTATTGATGCATGCAATGGGACCTAACGTAGCAGGTGTTATCGGTACTGCAGTAGCAGCCGGAACATTCATGGCTATTTTCGGTGTATTTTGATAATATAGAATCTTCTTACAGGATATCTATCGGGTTGACGAAGTGATAGAATACTTCGCCAACTCGGTATGGAAGATTGGAATATGAATAGAATCGTATGAATATGATTATGGAGGAAAATAAAATGGCAAATCAAGCAGCAAAGCCGGTAGGAATTACCGAAACAGTTTTACGTGATGCACACCAGTCATTGATTGCTACCCGTATGACTACGGAACAGATGCTCCCAATTATTGATAAGATGGATCAAGTGGGATATCATTCTGTAGAGTGCTGGGGTGGTGCAACATTTGATGCGTGCCTTCGTTTCTTAAAAGAAGATCCATGGGATAGACTTAGAAAGTTAAAAGACGGATTCAAGAACACAAAGTTACAGATGTTATTCCGTGGACAGAATATTTTAGGATATGCACCATATGCAGATGATGTAGTTGAATACTTTGTACAGAAGTCAATTGCGAATGGTATTGATATTATTCGTATTTTTGACTGCTTGAATGATATTCGTAACCTTGAGACAGCAGTTAAGGCTGCTAACAAAGAAAAAGGTCATGCACAGGTTGCTCTTTCGTATACATTAGGTGATGCTTATACTATGGATTACTGGAAAGACATGGCTAAGAAGATTGAGGATATGGGTGCAGATTCTATCTGTATCAAAGATATGGCTGGTTTGTTGGTTCCAACAGCAGCAACAGAGTTGGTTCAGGCATTAAAGGATGGAACTTCTCTTCCAATCCAGTTGCATACACACTATACTTCCGGTGTAGCTTCTATGACTTACATGAAGGCAGTAGAGGCAGGATGTGACGTGATTGATACTGCAATGTCACCACTTTCTATGGGTACTTCTCAGCCGGCTACTGAGGTTATGGCTAAGGCATTTGAGGGAACCCCTTATGATCCGGGTCTTGATCAGAACTTATTGGCAGAGATCGCTGATTACTTCCGTCCGTTACGTGAGCAGTGGTTAGAGTCAGGATTGTTAAGTCCGAAGGTAATGGGTGTTAATATTAAGACATTATTATACCAGGTACCGGGTGGTATGTTATCGAACCTTGTATCACAGTTGAAAGAGATGAAACAGGAAGACAAGTTTGACGAAGTATTAGAGGAAGTGCCACGCGTGCGTAAAGACTTTGGTGAACCACCTCTTGTAACACCTTCTTCACAGATCGTTGGTACACAGGCTGTATTGAATGTTGTATTAGGCGAACGTTATAAGAACATGACCAAGGAATCCCGTGACTTATTAGTTGGTAAGTATGGACAGACTGTTAAGCCAGTGAATCCAGAGGTTCAGAAGAAAGCATTGGATGCACTCGGAATGGATAAGCCAATCACTTATCGTCCGGCTGATGATCTTGAGCCACAGCTTGAGAAGTTAGAGGCTGAGATGTCACAGTACAAGCAGCAGGATGAAGATGTATTATCTTATGCATTGTTCCCACAGGTTGCCACAGAGTTTTTCCAATATAGAGAAGCTCAGCAGACTGGTGTAGACGCATCTGTTGCAGATACAGAGAACGGAGTATATCCGGTATAAAGTGATATAGCTTTGAACAACAAAGACTGTATTTTGATGATTTTGTCATTGAAGTGCAGTCTTTTTTATGTGATGCTGCATTGACGCACTCTTGATTTTGTGGCATAGTTAGTATGGTTTGTATAGATGGAGGAGAATAAAAGGAGTAAGAATGAACATACAGGCGATATATGACAGAAGAAGCATCAGAAAATACAAAGATACTCCGGTATCGGAGAAAATGATTGAGCAGATCATCCGTGCAGGACAACAGGCGCCATCTGCGAAGAATCGACAACCGTGGAAGTGCATTGTCTTTGAAAATGATGCAAAGAAAGAATTGCTGGAGTGTATGGAATGTGGCTTAGAGCGGGAATATAAGGGAGAAGCAGTGCTTCCTAAGTCAAGATTTGGCTTGCCGGATGCAAGACATACGCTTCGGATTATGCGTCAGGCACCGGTACTGCTTATTATATTAAATACAAATGGAACAAGTCCATTTCTTCCGATTGATGAGGATAAAAGAGTGTCCGAAATCTGTGACAGTCTTTCAATTGGTGCATTTGTTCAGAATATGTTATTAGAGGCACAGAGTATGGGATTGGGAACACTTTGGATAGCAAATACCTGTTTTGCCTATCCGGAATTGATGGAATACTTACAGACCGGGGAGCAATTAGTTGGAGCGGTTGCGTTGGGATATCCGGATGAGGAGCCGGCTGCACGACCAAGAAAAGGATTAGAAGAGATTGTTGAGTGGAGAATATAATATGTCAAAGGTAATTGTGATCGGTGGCGGTGCTGCCGGAATGATGGCGGCGATTATTGCGGCAAGAAATGGAAAAGAAGTAACAGTATTAGAACAGAATGAGAAATTAGGGAAGAAGCTGTTTATTACGGGAAAAGGGCGTTGTAATTTTACCAATGCATGTGACATTGAGGATTTGTTTGGCAATGTGATATCCAACCCAAAGTTTATGTATAGTGCATTCTATACATTTTCGAACGATATGGTCATGGACTTTTTTGAGGAACTTGGCATGCCCTATAAGGTAGAAAGAGGAAACAGGGTATTTCCGGTATCGGATCATTCTTCGGATGTGATTAAGGCTTTGGAAAAGGAAATGAGAAGGTTAGGGGTTGTAATTTGCCTCAACACAAAGGTGAAATCATTGATTATAGAGAAGAATATCTGTAAGGGTGTAGAACTTGTTAATAAAAAAGAAAAGATATATGCAGACAGTGTTATTATAACAACAGGCGGTGTGTCTTATCCAAGGACAGGGGCTTGTAAGGATGGTTATATTTTTGCAAAACAGGCGGGACATACCATTGTCGCACCGAGCCCTTCACTTGTGCCAATAGAATTAGAAGAGGACTGCTGTAAGGATCTGATGGGGATTTCACTAAAAAATGTATCTGCAACAATCTATGCGGATAATAAGAAGGTATATTCTGATTTTGGCGAGATGTTGTTTACGCATTTCGGGGTAAGCGGACCGATTATCATTAAAGCGAGTGCCTATATCCAGCAATATCTGCAAAAGAATCTTTCACTTACGATTGATCTGAAACCGGCACTGGATGAGAAACAGTTAGACGAACGTATTTTGAAGGATTTTCAGTTGTTTCAGAACAAACAGTTAAAGAATGCACTTGATAAATTATTATTGCGTGCACTGATTCCGGTTGTTATTGAAAAGAGTGGCTTAGATGGTGATAAGAAAGTTAATGAATTAACGAAAGAAGAAAGAAGAATTTTAGGACATACGATCAAGTATATGCCATTTTCAATTATTGGATTGCGCAGCTGGGATGAAGCCATTGTTACAAAAGGTGGAGTATCTGTAAAAGAGATTGATCCGGGTACAATGGAATCAAAATTGACCGGGGGATTATACTTTGCAGGAGAGGTACTCGATTTAGATGCGCTTACAGGTGGATTTAATTTGCAAATAGCATGGTCAACCGGCTATCTTGCCGGACTATCTGCATAGCACCCTTGCACAGCGTAAGAGATGAATATGTGCCATTTACGGCATCTTAGGATGAAACTTACGCTGTGTAAGGATGATTGTTTATAGGAGAGTAGAAGCGCGTGCCAATGCATCATCAATATGTGAACAGAAATTGTCAGCTCCTACGAGATCTACAAAACCGTCCTTTTGCATTGTTTTGTAAGGTTGTTCGTTGACGTGAGAGAAAACAAGCTGCACATTGTGCCGCTTACAATCTTCGTGGAGTTGTTCGAGTGAATGCATAGCGGTAGCATCCACAGCTGGCACACCGCGCATACGGATTACAAGGCATTTGGTAAAGTCCTTCAGGGTAATGTCTGCCAAACGATCAGCTGCACCGAAAAACATTGGACCGCTTATTTCGTAAACGCGGATTCCTTTTGGAATTTCGCGAAGTTCAATGGAATCCGGATCAGATTCCGCATCGTAATAAGTCCAACCGCGTACCTGCGTCTCTTCACTCATTCGTTTCATAAACAGAAGACAGGCAAGAATCATTCCGGCTTCGATTGCAACAACCAGATCGAAAATAACGGTCAAAGCGAAGGTTAGTATCAGGACAAGAATATCACTTTTAGGAGCAGTTTTACACAGATTGACAAAAGTTCTCCAACCACACATGTTGTAGGCTACTATGAATAGAATTGCCGCAATTGTTGGCATTGGAATAAGTGCTGCATAAGGCATTAAGACTACAAGTACCAGAACCAGTACAATGGCGTGCACCATTCCGGCAATCGGAGTGCGACCGCCATTTTTTATGTTGGCAGCAGTTCTGGCAATTGCACCGGTAGCTGGAATTCCACCGAAAAATGCAGAACCGAGATTTCCGATTCCCTGTGCGATTAGTTCCATGTTAGAACGATGATGAGAATTGATCATACTGTCTGCAACGACACAGGATAGTAAGGATTCGATCGCTGCAAGAATGGCAATCGTAAAACCGTCTGACATTTCCGCCTGTAATATTTCCATGCTGAAATGCGGAATGTGAAATGGCGGTAAATGACTGCTGATCGTATACAGATCGCCAATTGTATTAACAGGAAGCTTCCCTGATTTTACTATTAGAATTCCTGCAATGACAGCAATTAGAGAACCGGGAATGGTTTTGTTGACAAATGGCCATAAGATCAGGATGGCTAAGCAGATTATTCCAACAAGCAATGCCCACCCATTTATGGTGGAGAAATAATGAATAACACACTGCATTTTTTCCATGGTCTCGACCGGCTTAACATTTCTTGCGTAAGTGAGACCGAAGAAATCTTTAAATTGACCGATCACGATGGTAACAGCAATACCTGCAGTAAATCCGGTGACAATTGTATAAGGGATAAATTTAATCAGTGCACCGACGCGAAATAATCCCATTAAGATCAGAAGTACACCGGCAATAATAGTGGCCATAATTAGTCCGTCCATTCCGTTACGTGCAACGATGCCGGCAACAATCGTTGCGAATGCAGCAGTCGGACCGGCAATCTGTACACGACTTCCACCGAAAAATGATATTAAAAATCCGGCTACGATAGCGGTATAGATACCCTGTTCCGGACCTACGCCAGATGCTAAAGCGAGCGCAATCGATAATGGTAAGGCAATAATCGCGACAATTACGCCGGCGATGATATCTTTGATAAAATGTTGTTTACTGTAGTTTTTCATTACACTGAACAACATTGGTTTCAATTTGTCTGGTTTCATAGTGTTCTCTCCCTCAAATGTTTTATTTATTTAGGTGGTAAGTCACCCGAGTTCGATATTATAGCACTTTGACAAGGGATTGACAATAAAGTTCTTTATATGAATGGGATTTTCTGTTATACTATATTGTGCGGTAAATACTATGAGAATGTTTTCTGATGCCTGAACGGATAATGCTGGCTTGGGTATTTCGCAAGTATTCGATAAGATGGGAGAGAAAAATATGGCAGCAATAGCAATTGATGGACCAGCTGGTGCGGGAAAAAGTACCATTGCAAAAAAGGTAGCAAAAGAGTTAGGATATATATATGTAGATACTGGCGCAATGTATCGTGCAATTGCATATTATATGGTTACTAATCGGATTGATATTGAAAATGATGAGGAATTAGAAGCGGCATGCAGCCGGATCACGATCCGGATAGCGTATGAAGATGGTGTACAGCAGGTATATCTGAACGATGAAAATGTCACTCCGTATTTAAGAACAGAGGAAACAGGCAATATGGCTTCGAAGTCATCTGCAAAAGCGCCTGTGAGAGCTGCATTATTAGATCTTCAAAGAGATATGGCAAAAGAATATGATGTAGTAATGGACGGAAGAGATATTGGAACAAATGTGTTACCGGATGCAGAAGTCAAGATTTATCTGACTGCATCCTCTCATGAAAGGGCAAATCGTCGTTACAAAGAATTGGTCGAAAAAGGAGAATCACCTGATTTTGATCAGATAGAGGCTGATATCATAGAAAGAGATAACCGGGATATGAACCGTGCAATCGCACCTTTGAGACAGGCGGAGGATGCTGTTTTGGTAGATAGTTCGGATATGACTATTGAAGAGGTTGTTCAGGCAATCTTAAAAGCGGCAGATAAGATTGAAAAATAATTATTTTATAGTGATATGCATATAGATAATGACGTGAATGAAGGAGATGCAGGGAAATATGCAGGTTATATTAGCAAAGACGGCAGGGTTCTGCTTTGGCGTAAAGCGAGCTGTGGATATGGTATATGAGCAGGCTGAACACGGAGATGTTTACACTTATGGGCCAATCATTCACAATGAAGAAGTTGTAAAGGACTTGGAAGATAAAGGTGTTTCCATTATTCATAACGAAGAGGAATTAAAACAGTTAAGGGAAGGTACGGTTGTGATCCGTTCTCACGGAGTGGAACGCCGGATCTATGAGGAAGTAGGAGAACATCATTTGAATCTTGTTGATGCAACCTGCCCGTTTGTTAAGAAAATTCATAATATTGTCGATAAGGATAGTGCAAAAGGAAACCAGATCATTATTATTGGCAATAAACATCATCCGGAAGTTCAGGGAATCTGCGGATGGTGTAATACACAACCAATTGTGATTGAAAGCGAAGAAGAAGCAGTGAATCTATCGGATTTTGGTGGAAAAGAACTAAGTCTGGTGGCACAGACGACATTTAATCACAAGAAATTCAATAAGATGGTTGAAATTTTTGAAAAAAAAGGTTATAATATAACCGTTTATAACACCATATGCAATGCAACAGAGGAGCGACAGAAAGAAGCTTGTGAGATTGCAAAGCAGGTAGATGCGATGATTGTGATTGGTGGCAAGACCAGTTCGAATACGCAAAAGCTATATGAGATTAGCAAAAGAGAATGTGCAAATACTTACTATATACAGACACTCGTTGACTTGGATTTGGCTACTTTTGAATCCGTTGGTAGGGTAGGTATTACTGCAGGGGCATCTACCCCTAATCAAATTATTAAGGAGGTTCATGGTAGCATGGCAGAAGATTTTGGAACAATGTTTGAAGCTAGTTTGGCAGAGGAGAGCAGAATTAGCGCAGGAAAGATCGTGAAAGGAACTGTTATTGATGTAAAGGATGACGAGATTATTTTGAACATTAATTACAAGGCAGATGGTATCATCACAAAGAACGAGTATTCTAATGATGCGAATATTTCTTTGAAAGATAAGGTACAGGTAGGCGAGACGATTGAGGCTAAGGTAATTAAGACCAATGATGGAGATGGACAGGTACTATTATCTGTTAAGCGTGTTGCTGCTGAGAAGGCAAATGAGAAGTTAGAAGAAGCATACAATAATGAAGAAGTATTAAAAGGAGTTGTTACTCAGGTATTAGACGGTGGATTAAGTGTTACTGTTGATGAAGCCAGAGTATTTATTCCGGCAAGTCTTGTTTCTGATATGTATGAGAAGGATTTATCTAAGTACAAAGATCAGGAGATCGAGTTCAAGATTACAGAGTTTAATCCTCGCAAGAGAAGAATCATTGGTAACCGTAAGATGTTGATCGAAGCAGAGAAGAAGGCTGCTAAGGAAGCATTATTTGCACGTATCAATGTAGGTGATACAGTAGAAGGAACTGTTAAGAATGTAACAGATTTTGGTGCATTTATTGATTTAGGCGGAGCAGACGGATTACTTCATATCTCTGAGATGTCTTGGGGAAGAGTTGATAATCCGAAGAAGTTATTCAATGTCGGAGATCATGTAAAAGCATTGATCAAGGATATTCAGGGTGAGAAGATTGCATTAAGCCTTAAGTTTGAGGATACGAATCCATGGCTTACAGCTGCTGATAAGTATGCGATTGGCAATGTGGTTACTGGTAAAGTTGCAAGAATGACAGATTTTGGTGCATTCATTGAATTAGAGCCGGGTGTTGATGCATTATTACATGTATCTCAGATTGCAAAAGAGCATATTGATAAGCCTTCAAGTGTATTATCTGTTGGTCAGGAAGTTGAAGCTAAGGTTGTTGATTTCAAACCGGAAGAGAGAAAGATCAGTCTTAGCATGAAAGCATTACTTCCGGATGATGAGGAAGAGGCTGTTGAAGAAGCTCCTGTTGAAGAGTAATTACGGATTATAATGAACCTCGCCTTAGTCAGTAAGGCGAGGTTTTTTGTATGTATATAAAAAAGTGAGTATTCAGTTTGATTTTTTTATAGGGATATTGATTAGAAGGGAAACGCTGTATGGGATATGATTATGAAAACTTTAAAAATGATGTATATCAATTAACAAATATTAATTTGTCGTTGTATAAGGAACGTCAGATGAAACGCCGGATTGAATCTTTGATGAAACGAAAAGGATTTGATACCTTTGATACATATTTTGCGGCAATGAAGAAAGATCAGATATTGTTGAAGGCATTTGTGAGTTACCTGACGATCAATGTATCTGAATTTTATCGTAACCCAAAACAATGGGAACTGTTTGAGAAACAAATGATTCCCTACATGGAGAATAAATTTGGAAATCAGATGCATATATGGAGTGCAGCCTGCTCGACAGGTGATGAACCTTATACAATTGCGATGATCTTAGCCAGACATTTTCCGCTGAAACAGATTCATATTTATGCAACAGATATTGATGAGGATGTCTTGAATTTTGCAAAGGAAGGCGTGTATAGTGAACGGAGTCTGGAACGCCTGCCAGAGGATATGTTACGGAAACATTTTACAAAGTTAGATCACGGATATCAGATTAATGATGATATTAAGGCATGTGTGGAGTTTCGCAAACATAATCTGTTAGAAGATAAATATCCATCGGGAATGCATATGATCGTGTGTCGTAATGTTGTAATCTATTTTACAGATGAGGCAAAAGATAAGGTATATGAGAAATTTCACGATACACTTGTTAAAGATGGAATTCTTTTTATCGGAAGTACCGAACAAATTATTCATGCGAAAGAGATTGGATTTGAATCTGTTGATTCATTCTTCTATAAAAAAGCTTAGAAACTATAAAATGGTGAATATATTAGTATGGTATGAATCATACAATATATTCACCGTTTTTTTACATAGCGTCTCTTAACAGATCATTATAGTTACACAATTCAGAAAGATTCCAATCCTGTTCTAAAATATCGCGTATTGTCTGCATGGGAATGTTTAGCTTTTTTAATGTTTGAATTGCATGGTAAGTACAGTGGCGTATTCCATTTTGTTGTCCGATGTGCAGTCCGGTTTTGATTCCGGAGGATATGCCGGTTTGAATGCCGGATTTGTATATAGTCTTTTCATTGTAAGTTAAGGAAGAAACGTCTAATATGTTACAGAGGATAGACTGCACAGTTGGATGCGCATATGTAAAATGGCGGATCACCATGTCAGACATTCGCAATATAGTACATTGTTCTAATATTGTTATCTGACCGGAGACAGAAAGAGCATCTAACTGTTCTATGATAGTTTTCCATTCTTTTTTTAAATTATTCTGCAAAGCGGAATCTGCTTCAATTACATCCAGTTTTGATTGATATTTGAATATATAGAATGGAATCAGGATATATAAGTTTCTGTCGAAAATGGTATCAAGTGTATATTTGGGGAGAATGGTTAGAAAACAGGAATACGCCCAATCCGGTTCAGATGTGGATGTAACATATTGCTGAAATGCACGCTCGTTTAAAAGTGGTGTATAGTATTTGGGACAATCGGTGATCAGTGACAGAAAAATATTGTTGTAAACAGAATCGGAAGCAGATTCCTGAATTCCGTAAAAATATGAGTCTTTTGTATGTTGATTCATTTGGATATGAATACCCCCTTTATAATAGAAAGATTAAAAGCTGCAATACACATGTGTAACAAAGAAATTTCTAAGTTGCAAGAGATAGTAACACATTTTAATGGGAAATACAACAATTATGACTAAAAATGCAAAATAAAATTTATTTGTACATAATTACCCCTTGATTATGTTCAGCCAGAACATAAAATGTACATAAAAAAGCCATAATTATGTTCTGGAAAACAAAATTATGACTTTTTGTACATAATTATGACTATTTTATGAGATTGCGAAACAATTCAGTAAAGATTGGATATAAATGATTTTTAAGTCTTGCGGTGCTGATGCTAATGATTGAAGGGTTTGGTAATATTCGGTTGAATGGGGATCTTCTTTGTATATGTCAAAAGCATCTGTGGTAAAACAAGGAATAAAATCATCGGTTTGTTTTATATAGCTAGTGTTTTTTGTTGCTTTTATGCGTCGGGAAGGTTCTACATAGGTTGCCACGCTTTTATGAATCGCCATATCTTCTTCCGGGAGATAATAATAATTTTTGTAATCATCAAAATAATGAGGAAGTGTGGTGTGAATGATGGGTATGCAAAGCTGCGCCTGTTGTTCCGATGCATTCAAATAGAGATTATGCCATGTAAGTGCAATTCGCTTTGGCAGATCAAATGAACTATCGTAATTAAAACGAATCGTCAATTGTTGTGGTGTAATGTCTAATTGAATATTATAAGGCAGCATTTGTTCAAAAAATGCTTTGTAATTGAGAATTACACTAACTTGTGGCATACCAAGCAGATCATCATGGTTGTGCAGTAATAAGAGTTGCTCTTCCTTTTCGTTTGGTCTGGCAACGTAACGTTGATATATGTGAATCAATTCTTTTCCGGAATACGTATCATTCCGGGTGATGCCTAAATAATCTTCAACGGCAGTCTGTTTTAAGCTGTCCAAAGACAATATATCCTTATAAGGACGTATCAATCGATAGATGTCAATTTGTTGCAGGTTCTCATAAATAAGATTGTCTGATTGGTATTTGGAATGTTTGGTTCGAAGATACGGAAGATCAAAACCAAGTCCGTTAAAATGGACAAGACAATCAAAATGTCTGCTGAAGTCATTAAAAGCACATAGCAGTGCCTGCTCGCTATAACCATCCTCGTTGAACCATTGACGGATATGAATTTTGTTATCTTCGTACCACAATACACCAATCAGATAAAGTGTTGTATGGGCAGCAGCAAAACCGGTTGTTTCAATATCGAAGAAAAGCAATCGGGAATCTGCATAGTTCAATTGAAAGTATGGGGGAAAGGATAATGTATCCGTTATGTTTTCTGTATAATCAATCGTTTTCATAGTCAGTCTCCTCTTAGAATAAAATGCTGTCTGACAAGAATCTATCATAGCATAATATGAAAGAATGTGCTATAATCAAACAGGAAATTGAGAGATATCATCATGAAAGAGGTTTGTATGATCGGTTATATAAAAGGAGCAGTGGAAGGGATTTCTGCTGATTATATATTATTAGAATGTCATGATATCGGATATCAGATATATACTTCGGGTATGGCACTTGCCAGTATCACAATGCATCAGGACATGAAGATATACACATATCTTCATGTCAGGGAAGATGGAGTGACGTTGTTTGGTTTTCCGACAACGGAAGAATTGAATACATTTAAACTGTTGATCGGGGTAAGTGGAATCGGACCTAAGGTGGCATTGGCTGTGTTATCGGCACTTACAGTACAGGAACTGGCACTCGCAGTTATGGCAGGGGATACCAAAACGATTACGAAAGCAAATGGAATCGGAGCGAAAGGTGCAGCAAGATTGATCATGGAGTTGAAGGATAAGATGCAGGTAGAGGATGCGTTTGCAACGACGGAGATTCCGGATACGACAGATGTTGCAGCATCAAAGGACAGTGTACAGGATACCGTCATGGCATTGGTTAGTCTGGGATATTCAGATACAGAGGCATTGAAAGCAATCAAACAAGTGCCGGGTGCGGATACGATGGATTCCGAGCAGTTGTTAAAAGCAGCACTTAAGAAGATATTTTAACTATGGTTAAGATAGAAGAATGATTAAGGTATACAGGATATGATGGATAGAATGATCAGTACCCAGATCCTGCCGGAAGATGTGAAGATTGAGAACCGGTTGCGTCCGGTTATGCTGGAAGATTATATCGGGCAGGAGAAGGCAAAGAATAATTTAAAGGTATTTATTGAAGCGGCTAAGAAGAGGAATGAAGCGTTGGATCATGTTTTGTTATATGGACCACCGGGACTTGGCAAGACAACAATGGCTTCTATTATTGCGAATGAGATGGGAAGTAATATGAAGATTACATCTGGTCCGGCAATCGAAAAACCGGGAGAACTTGCTGCAATCCTCAATAATCTGAATGAAAATGATGTATTATTTATTGATGAGATTCACCGATTGAATCGGCAGGTAGAAGAAGTTCTATATCCGGCAATGGAAGATTTTGCGATTGATATTATGATTGGAAAAGGACAGGCGGCAAGAAGTATCCGTTTGGATCTTCCAAAGTTTACGTTGGTAGGGGCAACAACGAGAGCCGGCATGCTGACGGCACCGCTGCGGGATCGCTTTGGAGTTGTGAACCGCTTAGAGTTCTATTCCAATGAAGAATTAACACAGATTGTGTTGCGGTCTGCTAAGGTATTAGAGGTTACGATTGATGATCCGGGTGCGTTAGAGATTGCAAGGCGGTCAAGAGGAACGCCGAGATTGGCAAACCGGTTACTAAAACGTGTCAGAGATTTTGCCCAGGTGTCTTTTGAAGGGCATATTGATGAAAAGGTTGCCAAAGAAGCACTGGATCGTTTAGAGGTAGATTCATTTGGATTAGATCAGATCGATCGGAATATTATATTGACAATGATTCAGAAATTTGATGGCAAACCGGTTGGACTCGATACATTAGCGGCAGCAATCGGTGAGGATTCCGGAACGATAGAGGAAGTATATGAACCATATCTGATCAAGAATGGTTTGATCAGCCGGACACCAAGAGGAAGAATAGCAACACCGATGGCATATCGGCATTTTGGATTAGAGAATTTGATGAATGGAGGAGTATAGAATATGGCAGATAAGAATGACATTCCGGTAGTGATCAATGGGCGTATCTATAATTTAAGCGGATATGAGAATACAGATTATTTACAGGAAGTTGCCAATTATATGAACAGTAAGATTGCAGAATGTAAGGCGTCTGACGGATTCCGCAGATTGAATGCAGAATATCAGAATATCTTATTGGCAATCAATATTGCAGATGATTATTTTAAGGTGAAGAATGAGACAGGAAAATTGTCTGCACAGGATGATGAAAAAGAAAAACAGATTTATGATCTGCGCCATGAGGTGATCGAGACACAGATCAAATATGAGTCCGCAATGCGGCTTGTAGAGGAATATAAGGAACAGGTTAATGCATTACAGCGCAAGATCATTCAGTTAGAAGCAGAAAAGACAAGACAGGAGTAATATATGAGACCGGAAATATTAGCACCGGCAGGCTCAATGGATGCTTTGAAGGCGGCGGTACATGCCGGGGCAGATGCGGTGTATTTAGGTGGCAGCCGATATGGAGCCAGAGCATATGCGGATAATTTTGATGAGCCGACATTAATACAGGCAATTGAATATGCACATATATATGGTGTTAAAGTGTATCTGACGGTCAATACATTATTTCGTAACGAGGAAATGAAGGGGCTGTATGCATATTTAGAACCTTATTATCGTGCAGGGTTAGATGCAGTAATCGTACAGGATTTTGGCGTAATGTATGCAATTTCTGTATGGTTTCCGGATCTTCCGATCCATGCATCAACCCAGATGACTATTACAACACCATATGCGTATAATCTATTGAAGGATTATGGAGTAACCCGGATTGTACCGGCAAGGGAATTATCGATTGAAGAGATCGCAAGATTGAAACAATACGCAGCAATTCCGGAGGTGGAAGTGTTTGTGCAGGGAGCACTGTGTTATTGTTATTCCGGTCAATGTCTGATGAGTTCTTTTATCGGAGGGAGAAGTGGCAACCGGGGACGCTGTGCACAACCGTGCCGGCTACCGTATCAATTAAAAGATGCAGATGGCAACCGGATCTTGACAAAGGGGGAGTACCTGCTTAGTCCCAAGGATCTTTGCGGATTAGAGGCAGTGCCGGATCTCATCCGGGCGGGTGTGGATTCTTTCAAGATAGAAGGAAGAATGAAGAAGCCGGAGTATGTGGCAGTATGTACCAGGGCTTATCGTACCATGACGGATGCCGTGATAGAAGGCAACGATACGAAACCGTTGATAGAACAGTTGCGGTCGGAAATGGCAGAGGTTTTTAATCGTGGTGGATTTACCAAAGGATATTATTATCAGAAAAACGGAGCGGATATGATGTCGACCCTGCACAATGGACATTGTGGTGTGCCGATCGGAACCATTCAAATGATAAAACGGAATCAGGCATATATCCGGTTGAGTCAGAATGTTGGCAAGGGCGATATTCTGGTAGTTCCGAATGGAAAAGAATCTATCACACTGACCTGCAATGTAGAGGAGAGAGCAGGGCAGGAGATCTGTCTGAATCTTCCAAAGACAAAAGAACCGATTCAAGGCAAAAATGTCTTGCGAGTGATGAAGCAGTCATTAGAACAGGAACTGGGCTCGTATGTCAATGAAGAAAAGGAGATCTTTTTATCGGGAAGCATACAACTTCGGCTTGGTAAAAATGCAGAAATGGTTGTATCTGCGATCCGGAACGGGGAAGAAATTCGCGTAACCGTGGAAGGTGATTGTGTTGAACAGGCCTCTGCCAGACCATTGTCAGAGAATGTTGTCAGAGAAAAGATTACACAAACAGGAGGGACAAGATACCGGTTTGCAGATTTTAAGGTTTTATTCGATGAGGATGTGTTTTATCCGTTAAAATCACTAAAAGAATTACGGCGGCAGGCGATTTCGAAGTTAGAAGAGCAGATATTACAAAGAGATAAAAGGACATGCTTACAAAAGGACACAGAGACTATATTGCAACAACGTGCAGTGAATGTAAGTGAACAGACAGAAAACCGGAATGTGATATTTGTATCCACGAAGGAACAACTTGCAACTGCATCAGAACAGAGAGAGCATTTCGCCAGAATCTATATTGATATGCAGTATTTCGATACAAAAGACATAGAAGATATGATCCGGACAAAGCAGAAAGTATATTATGCCCTTCCGGCTGTACTCCGCAGTGCAATGCTGCAAGAATGGAACACTCTTTCATGGAAAGATATGTACGGGGTGGTGATCCGGAATCTGGATGAGCTTGCTTATCTGAAACTGATTGGATTTCCGGGTAAAGTGATTACGGATTACAGCGTGTATGCTATGAATGATATTGCGGCAGGATGGCTGCAACAGCAATTTCCGGAAGTGATCGTGACACTTCCTGTTGAGTTGAATCAGAAACAGTTACAGAATATGAATATTATTTCCGGTGAATTGGAAGTATATGGATATCAACAGTTGATGGTAAGTGCACAATGTGTGCAGAATACAACCGGTGGATGCAACGGAAATAATACAAGATGTTATCTTACAGATCGCCTTAACAAACAATTCTTTGTGGCATCTGTCTGTAAATACTGTTATAATCTCATTTATAATGGAATTCCGACCGTGGTGTTTGATATTGTTCCGGAATCCATGCGCAGACAGCTGAATCTGCGACTTCATTTTATCAATGAAACAAAAGAACAAACAGAAACTATTATCCGTGCTTTTCTTGAGCAGTCGGCACCGGAGGGTGAGAAGACAAGAGGGCACTTTAAACGTGGAGTAGAGTAAATGACAAATGTTATAATCAATGCATCAAAGTACATCATTCTTTTTATGATGATCTTATATGCAATATCTTGTTATACAACCTTTCGCAATGTAGGAGAAGAGGAGAAAACCCAAAAACTGAATCAACAGATTGTGTATGTGTTTGTAATGCATTTTCTGGCATATTTAACATTTGCACTTCGGAATGTAGAGCAAATGAAGACGATTGTGATCTTTTATGGATTGCAGATATTTGTGGCGACGATGTATATGTATCTGTATCATTATATTTATCCGTATTCATCAAGAGTTATCACGAATAATATGAGTTTCTTGCTGCTGATCGGATACATTATGCTGACAAGACTTAATTTTGCGCTTGCTAAGAAGCAGTTTATCATTGCTACGGCATCCATGATCCTGGTTTCGATCATTCCAATGATCATGGATCGATATAAGAATCTTAGGAAGTATGGTACAGCATACGGAATAATAGGAATTATTGCGTTATCATCTGTGTTCGTGATCGGTGTGGAACAGTACGGATCCGTAAACTGGATCCGCTTGTTCGGTATTACGATCCAGCCTTCGGAATTTGTTAAGATTCTGTTTGTATTTTTCATTGCTTCTATGTTGTCAAAAGGCAGAGACTTCAAACAGGTCATGATCACAACTGCATTTGCCTGTGTGCATATGGGTGTGTTAGTGTTAGAAAAAGATTTGGGTGGAGCACTGATCTTTTTTGTAATATTCATTGCCATGATCTATGTTGGAACCGGAAAGATCAGCTATCTGATCGCCTTTATTATGGGAGGTGCAGCGCTGGCAGGTCTTGCATTCTTGTTATTCAAAGACAGATTATTTGACCACGTCATGGTGCGTGTGAATGTCTGGAAGAATCCGTGGGCGGATATCCGGGGAACAGGATATCAGATCACACAGTCCCTGTTTGCAATCGGAAGCGGCGGTTATTTTGGCTCCGGTCTGACAAAAGGATCTCCGGATGTTATTCCGGTCAGTGAAAGTGATTTTATTTTTTCTGCAATTGCGGAAGAGTTTGGCGTAATCTTTGCAATCTTTTTGATTCTGGTATGTTTTAGTTGTTTTATCAGTTTTGTTACGATTGCAATGCGGGTACGTAATCGTTTCTATAAGACGATGGCATTTGGTTTTGCAATCTGTTATATGTTTCAGACATTTTTGTCAATTGGCGGTGTTACCAAATTCATCCCGTCAACGGGTGTTACGATTCCGCTTGTCAGTTATGGAGGAAGCTCGGTGTTAAGTTCCCTTGTTATGTTCTCAATCATGCAGGGAATCAGTACAATTGAAAATAAAGAGGCAAAGAAGATTGAAGAAGAAAGAAGAGACATTGAAAAAACAGCGCAGAGGGCGTAAGAAAAAAGAGCTGGACACAAGGCTCCTGACTCCGGAGCAGCAGGCTTTTATTGAAAAAGAGGAAAAGATCGATAAGATCAATGAAAAGATGAATCGTCCGATCATTGGTATGACGTATTTGTGTGGATTTTTGGTGATAGGTCTGATCGCATATATCCTTCATTTTATGATCACTCAAAAAGATGAAGTGATTGCGAATGCCGCGAACACAAGATTGGACAGTTATGCAGCGGATGTAGACCGTGGAGATATTGTCACAAAGGACGGTAAGACGGTGGCAACGAACAAGAATGGAAAACGATATTATCCATATGATGATCTGTTTGCACATGCGGTGGGATATTCGGAATATACCAAAGCCGGCGTGGAATTAGTTGGCAATTATTATCTGATGAAGAGTCATGCGAATATTTTAGAAAGAGCCGTTCATACATTAAGAGAGGAACAGAATGAAGGGGATACCGTTGTTACTACGTTGAATTACGAACTCCAGAAGACGGCTTATGATGCATTAGGAGAAGCGGATGGTGCAGTTGTTTTGCTAGAGCCGGATACCGGAAGGATTCTTGCAATGGTGTCCAAGCCGGATTTTGATCCAAATGATATTGATACAGTGTGGGAAGAAGCCAATAGTGAAGGCTCGACCAGTTCGGTGTTACTCAATCGTGCCACACAGGGATTGTATCCACCGGGTTCTACATTTAAGGTATTGACGACGCTTTCCTTTATGCGTCAGAATCGCAAATATAGCAAATATACGTATGATTGTTCGCAATCACAGGCAGTTTTTAACGGGGTAACGGTTCATTGTTATGACAATAAAACGCATGGAGAACAGGATCTGTCAGAAGCACTGGCTAATTCCTGTAATCAGGCGTTTGCGGATATTGGAACGCAGTTGAATGTGAACAAGTGGAGAGACACCTTAGAAAGTTTTTTGTTTAACCAGTCATTGCCGTATACGGATGCGAGTGCAAACAGCCGGTTTGTGTTAGATGGTAAATCTGATAAAGGTTATATTCCACAGACGGCATTTGGTCAGGGCGATACATTGATCACACCGCTTCATAATGCGATGATTGTATCTACGATTGCAAATGGCGGATTAATGATGAAACCATATATGATCGACAGTGTAGAAAATTACAAAGGAAAACGGATCAGAAAGTTTTCTCCGGCATCTTACGATACGTTAATGACATCAGATGAGGTTGATACACTGACCGGATATATGCGAAAAGTGGTAACAGAAGGTACGGCTGCGCCTTACTTTTCAGATGCATCTTATGAAGCTGCAGGCAAGACCGGTACAGCGGAATATGCCAATGGAGAACATGATTTTTCGTGGTTTATTGGTTTTACAAGTGTGGATCATCCGGAAGTTGCGATCAGTGTAGTTGTAGAGGAATCGGATGTGAATGGAGTAAAAGCATCTGCAATTGCCAGAAAAATGTTTGATGCATATTATAATATTTCTGAATAATTATCTTGCCATTTGCGGTATTAATTGCTATACTTTAGTTAATTAGGCAACACACCAATTATTAGGAGGAACAGCTATGATAGAAGCAGTAAGCTGTGGTGGTGTGGTAATCTTCAGAGGTAAAGTGTTGTTACTTTATAAGAATTATAAGAATAAGTACGAGGGCTGGGTTTTGCCGAAAGGAACGGTGGAAGAAGGCGAGGAGTACAAGGAGACGGCGCTACGCGAGGTTCGTGAAGAAACCGGCGTGCAGGCACAGATCATTAAGTATGTGAATAAGAGTAATTATACTTTTAATACCGCGTACGATGTAGTGAACAAAGATGTGCATTGGTATCTGATGATGGCTGACAGTTATTACAGCAAACCTCAAAGAGAAGAGTACTTTATGGATTCCGGGTATTATAAGTATCATGAGGCATATCATTTATTGAAGTTTCCGAATGAGAAGCAGATATTAGAGCAAGCCTATGGTGAATATCAGGATTTGAAGCAGAGCAACTTATGGGGCTCGAAGAAGTATTTTTAAGAATGAAAGTCGGTTAGATTGCCGGCTTTTTTTCGTTCATAGTGAACGGTAATAGATATAGTAAGTGTAGTGGCAGGGTGAATAAATAGAACATAGAATGGAATATGATGAGGAATAGAAGGGTAAGATTATGAAGAAGAAACTGATAACAATTTTGATGATTATATGCATTGCAGTTGCCGTTGGATGTGGTGGTTATCTGGCCTATTATTATATTGTAAGCGCAAGAAGTGAAGGTGCAGTTGATCAGTTGAGGGAGCAGATTGGTAAGGATATCACTGATAATTCTGTGAACCCGGATAATGATGATCCGGACACAAAGAATTCTAATATGGTGGAAGTAAATGGTGTCAGTGTGCAGAAGAAATATGCGGAATTATACAAGGAAAACCCGGATTTTGCTGGCTGGCTTACGATTGCGGATACACATATTGACTATCCGGTTATGTATACGCCAGCTCCGAAGGAAGATGGGGAATATTACATTCACCGCAATTTTGAGGGGGATTATTCTGCGGCAGGACTGCCTTTTGTTGATGCCAACTGCCAGATAGAACCAGCTACAGACAATGTAATCATCTATGGGCATAATATGAACGCAGGAACAATGTTCCATGATTTGTTAAAATATGAGGATCAGGATTTTTATGAGGCGCATAAGACATTTACATTTGATACGATCTATGGCAACGGGAAATATGAAGTAGTTGCATTTTTCCGTGGTCAGATTCTTCCAGAAGAATCCAAAGAATTCAAATATTATGAATTTGTAAATGCGGGAAGCAAAGAAGAATTTGACCAGTATGTCAGGAATCTGAAAAATATGTCGATCATAGATACCGGAGTTGAAGTATCATATGGAGATAAATTGATCACATTGTCTACCTGTGCTTACCATGTTACCGATGGAAGATTTGCGGTTGTAGCGAAAAAAGTGCAATAAAAAACGATAGCAAAAATGCTATCGTAAGATGCCGGTGATGGGACTTGAACCCATACGATGTTGCCATCAACAGATTTTGAGTCTGCCTCGTCTGCCAATTCCGACACACCGGCTTGTTGTGAAACCAACGAATGTTAGTATAATAGGAATCAGGAATTTTGTCAAGACATTTTTTGAAAAAATGAAGAACAATTTTGGAATCATTTTGCATATAGATGTATTTGTAAATCAAACGGAATAATGGTATGATAGGAAAAGTGATGAAATGTAACAGGTGAATCAATATGAATGAATGGAACAAGATCAAACAGGCATTGCTTGACTGGTATCGGAGAGAACACAGACAGCTTCGCTGGAGAGAAACAAAAGATCCTTATGAGATATGGATCTCAGAGATTATGCTGCAACAGACCAGAGTGGAAGCTGTTAAAGGATATTATGATAGATTTTTAGAGATATTGCCGGATGTCGGACATTTAGCGAATGTGGATGATGATGTCTTATTGAAATTATGGGAAGGATTAGGGTACTATAATCGTGCCAGAAACTTAAAAAAAGCTGCAACACAGATCTGTGAGATATATCACGGACAATTTCCGGTTGAATATGAACAGGTTTTAGGTCTTTCCGGAATCGGGGAATACACGGCAGGGGCAATCTGTTCAATCTGTTATGAGCAACCGACACCTGCAGTAGACGGGAATGTATTGCGCGTATGGGCACGGCTTAAGAACAGTACAGATAATATTGATGAAATGAAGACAAGGAAACATGTCCGCAATGAATTAAAACAGATATACGAGAGCGGGGACTGTGGTCTTTTGACGCAGGCATGGATGGAATTAGGGGCGATGGTATGTGTGCCGAATGGGATGCCAAAGTGTACACAATGTCCGTTACAGCCGTACTGTCAGGCGTACAAAGAGCAGACATTTATGGAACTGCCGGTCAGAAAAGCGAAGAAAAAAAGAAGAATTGAAGAAAAAACCGTATTTGTATTACATGACGGGGATTATTATGGTATTTCGAAAAGGCCTGATTCCGGATTGTTAGCAGGCATGTGGGAATTTTATCATACTGATGAGACGATGGATGCCAGGCAGGCAGTATCCTACATTGCCAAAGAGGGATTTGAACCGGTTTCAATTGAAAAGGAGATACCGTATACACATGTATTCAGCCATGTAGAATGGCGAATGAAAGCATATTTTATAGAATGCAGAAAGAGAAAAGAGAATCTTAAATGGGTGAAACGCTCGGAACTAGATGATGTGTATGCATTACCGACGGCATTTAAGACATTTATGGAAAGGGAGTCTTTAAATGAATTGTCTAGAAGCACAGTCTAAGATTATCGCATATATAGATAACAAATTAGAAAAAGAGGAAAAGACCGATTTTTTAAAGCATATTACGAGATGTAAAGACTGCAAGGAAGAATTGAACATATATTATACGATGATAGAGGGCATGCGGCAGTTAGACAGTAATCTTCCGTTATCACGTGATTTCTCGAAAGAATTAGATGAGAGAATCAACAGGGAATTGAAACATAATAAGAAAAAACAGGAATTTTTCCGGTCTTCGGTATGTATTGTCGTTTTGGGATTATTGGGATTTTTAATTTTTGGATATGTGAACTTCCTGAACCTGTTGCATGAGGATGAACAGAACAAATTAAAACAGGCACAGGGGGAATATTATTTCAGTGATACCTTTGATGGTGTTTTATTTGAACCGGACGAGCAGGATCACATGTTGGACATCAATGTGGAAAAGGATCAACCGGAACAGAGTTTTTATGAAAAGATCAGAGAACATAATGCGTTAAATAAATAACGACTTATAATTTGCAGGAGTCGTAATCGAATAGTAAATTGAAAGAGCAATGAGGGAAGAAAATGGACAAACTTTTATTGGTGGATGGACACAGTATATTAAACAGAGCATTTTACGGTTTGCCGGATCTGACAAATTCAAAAGGACAGCATACAAATGCAGTCCTGGGATTTGTGAATATTGTAATGAAAGTGATCGAAGAGGAACAGCCGACACATTTTGCGGTTGCATTTGATGTACATGAGAAGACGTTCCGGCATAAGATGTTTGAAGCGTATAAAGGCACCAGAAAAGGGATGCCGGATGAATTGCGGGAACAGGTTCCGCTGATCAAAGAACTATTACATGCTATGAATGTGACGGTGATCGAAGCACCGGGATTTGAAGCGGACGATATTCTTGGAACAATGTCAAGAAGAGGAGAAGAAGCGGGGATGCTTGTTACGGTTCTGTCCGGTGACAGAGACCTTTTGCAACTGGCAACGGAAAAAGTCCTGATCAAGATTCCAAAGACAAAGGGTGGACAGACAACGGTAGAGAATTATCATGCCAAGGATGTGTTTGCGTTATATGGTGTTACTCCGAAAGAGTTTATTGATATGAAGGGACTTATGGGGGATGCGTCCGACAATATTCCGGGAGTTCCGGGAATCGGAGAGAAGACGGCTGGAAAGATCATTGGGGCATATCACAGCATTGAGGAGGCACATGAGCATATTGCAGAGATCAAGCCGAAAAAAGCAATGGAAAACTTGTCTGAATATTATGAACAGGCATTGATGAGCAAATTATTGGCCACGATCAAATTAGACGTTCCGTTGGAACAGGATTTTAAAGATATGATGTTTGCAAATTTATTTACAAACGAAGCATATGAGTTAGTGAAACAACTGGAATTAAAGAGTCTGCTCAAGTATTTTGATGGGAATGACAAAGTTGCTTCTTTGGAATTTGAAACGGTTCTGGTCTCAGATCTTCAGGAAATGGAGCAGTATTTTTCAGACATTTCCACATGTGGTAAATGCGGAATTTTTGTATTGATCGAACAGAAAGAATTTATTGGTGCAGGGATTACGACGGATGGGAAAAAAGCATATTTTATCATTTGTTCGATGTTTGTAAATGAAGAATTGATTTTTAGCAGACTGCGTGAGATATACGAAAAAAATGAAAAGTGTTATTTGGTCACAAATGACCTGAAGACACTGCTTAAGGTATTTCCGGTTGCGTCTGAAGACCGGATCTTTGATACGTCGGTTGCTGCATATCTGCTCAATCCGTCAAAAGACACATATGCCTATGATGATATTGCAAGAGATTATCTGAATGTAACCGTTCCGTCAAGAAAAGAATTGTTAGAAAAAGAAGTGCTTTCTGTTATGACGGTACAGGAAAAGAAAGCAATGGATTATATCGGCTATGAGACTTGTGTGCCGTTTATGGCGATGGAACCTTTAAAAAAGGCATTAGAAGAAGCAGGGGAATACTCTCTTTATGAAACGATAGAACTGCCAACGGTATATGTTTTGAGACATATGGAAAAAGCAGGAATCCGTGTGGATGCGGAAGCCCTTTCGCAGTATGGAAAAATGTTAGGTGAGCAGGTTGATACACTTGCAAATGCAATTTATACAGAAGCAGGAAAAGAGTTTAATATTAATTCTCCGAAACAATTAGGGGAAATATTATTTGATGAATTGAAACTTCCGGGAGCGAAGAAGACGAAAACCGGATATTCCACCAATGTGGATGTTTTGAATAGATTAAAAAACGATTATCAGATCGTAGCGGATGTATTGGATTACCGCCAGGTTTCCAAATTGAAATCAACATATGCGGATGGATTGGCAGCCTTTATCCGTGCAGATGGAAGGATTCATGGAACATTTAACCAGACGATCACTGCAACCGGAAGAATCAGTTCAACGGAACCGAATTTGCAGAATATACCGATGCGTACGGAACTCGGGCGGCAGATCCGGAAAGTGTTCATTCCCAAAGAGGATTATGTATTTGTGGATGCAGATTATTCACAGATTGAATTGCGGGTACTGGCACATTTTTCAAATGATGAAAAATTGATTCAGGCATATCATGATAATCAGGATATTCATGCCCTTACCGCATCGCAGGTATTTGGTGTTCCAATTGATGAAGTGGATGATCTGATGCGTCGAAATGCAAAAGCAGTCAATTTTGGTATTGTATATGGCATCAGTTCGTTTGGATTAGCAGAAGATCTGAATATTTCCAAAAAAGAGGCGGCATCTTACATCGAAAGTTATTTTGCAACCTATCCGGGTGTCAAACATTTTCTGGATGAAACCGTCGAAAAAGCAAAAAAGACCGGAATGACACATACGATGTTTGGAAGAATCCGTTATATTCCGGAACTTTCTTCCTCTAACTTCATGCAGAGAAGTTTTGGAGAGCGGGTTGCGATGAATTCACCGATTCAAGGGACTGCTGCAGATATTATTAAAATTGCGATGATCCGTGTAAATGAGAGATTGCATAAGGAAAATATGAAATCTTCACTTATTTTGCAGATTCATGATGAATTATTGATTGAGACACATAAGGATGAGATCGAACAGGTGAAGCAGATACTTGTAGAGGAAATGATGCATGCAGCGGATCTGAAAGTGCCGTTATCGGTCAGTGTCAGCGTTGGCGATACATGGTATGAGGCAAAGTAACGGGAAAACATCAGGGAAAGGAATGCTGTGATATGAGGATTATAGGCTTGACAGGAGGAATTGGCACAGGAAAAAGTACAATTCTTCGGATAATGGAGAAAGAATGTGGTGCTTACGTTGTAGAAACAGACAAATTAGCACATCAGTTGATGAGACAGGGAGAAATGGCATATCAGAGAATTCTTGAACATTTTGGAACCGGGATTTTGGATGATCAGAAAGAGATTGATCGCACAAAGCTTGGCAGTCTGGTGTTTGCAAATGAAAAGGAGCTGCAAAGCCTGAACCAGATCGTGCATCCGGCTGTAAAGGAATATATTTTAGCGGATATTGACAGTAAAAAGAAAGAAGGAAAAGTGGCATTTTATGTCATAGAGGCAGCTCTTTTGATCGAAGACGGATATAAGGAGATCTGCGATGAATTATGGTATATATATGTAAATCGTGCAAAACGGCTGAAAAGACTGGTAGCAGGCCGGGGTGGAACGGTTGAAAAATATGAAAAAGTCATAGAGAACCAGGCAACGGAAGATTTTTATAAAAAGAATTGTGACATAGTAATTAACAATGAGGAAAGTGTTGAAAATACAGCAAATATAGTAAAGCAATTATTGTTTTCACCTAGATAATGTGGTATACTGAACCTATATGTAGATTATAAGGGCAATTATGCCCTGTGAAGGGGATAAAGGTTATGGCAACACTGACAAAGTATCCGGAACCATTGGTGTTTGGTCTTGATATTGGAACCAGAAGTATTGTTGGTACGGTAGGATATCAGGAAGGAAAACAATTTCATATCGTTGCACAGACTGTTCGGTATCATGATACACGCGCGATGTTAGATGGTCAGATTCACGATATTCACAAGATTGGCGAAGAGATTGTTGAAGTGAAGGAACAGCTTGAATCCCAGTTGGATGGAAGAAAATTAAAAGAAGTATGTATAGCAGCAGCAGGCAGAGTACTGAAGACCGCAGTAGGAAAAGCCAATTATGATTTTCAGGATACAACGGTTGTGAACCAGGAATATATTCATTCGTTAGAGATGATCGGAGTGGAAGTTGCACATGAAGAGATGCTTAAGGATAACGATACGGATGTCAAATTCTTCTGCGTTGGCTATACGGTGATCCGTTATTATCTGAATGGATATGAGATCGGTAATCTGGAAGGGCACAAAGCACATACGATTGGGGCAGATGTATTGGCGACATTTTTGCCGGAGGAAGTAGTAGATGGATTGTATGCAGCGGTTGATCAGGCAGACTTAGAAGTATCAAATCTGACATTGGAGCCGATTGCGGCAATTCAGGTAGCCATACCGGAGAATTTCCGGTTGTTGAACATTGCTTTGATTGATGTCGGTGCCGGTACATCCGATATCTGTATTACCAAGGATGGAAGCATTATAGGATACGGTATGCTTCCCAAAGCAGGTGATGAGATTACAGAATGTCTGATTCAGAAGTATCTGGTTGATTTTGATACAGCGGAGAAGATCAAGCTGATCAGTCCCAAGCGAAAGAGTCTTACATACAAAGATATTATGGGAATCAGTCATAAGATCACACCGCAGGAAGTATATGATGTGGTAGATGAAGTGATAGATGATATTACCTCAAAGATTGCGGAACAGATCATTCATCTGAATGGGGAACATCCGGTATCGGCGGCATTTGTTGTCGGTGGAGGAGGTAAGATTCCGGGATTTACTTCCAAACTCGCACAATATTTAGAACTTCCGGAAGAGCGTGTGGCACTGCGGGGAGAAGAGGTGCTTGGTTTTGTTGATATTCAGGTGGAAGGTGTAAAGAAAGATCCGCTTTTGGTTACACCGATTGGTATCTGCCTGAACTTTTATAATCAAAAGAATCAGTTTATATTTATTAATGTGAATGGCACGAGGGTGAAGCTTTATGATAACGATAAGCTCACAGTGTTTGACGCAGCACTTGCATATGGATTGTCCAATGAGGATGTTTTTCCAAAACGTGGTGACGATCTTCACTATATACTGAATGGAAAGAAACGTTTTGTTCGTGGCCGGCAGGGAGAACCAGCACATATTGAATTAAATGGAAGCGAAACAGGAATGAATCATGCAATTCAGGCAGGAGATCAGTTGATGATCACTCCTTCCACAAAGGGAGAAGAGGCAAAAACACTTCTTAGAGAGATTGCGGATTTAGATGATACGATCACATTTATCGTGAATGACAGAGAAGTAATCTGTCCGAAGTGTGCCGGGGTGAATGGTGAGATCACTTCTGAATTCTATGAAGTGAACGATGGTGATAAGATTGAGATTTATAACTATTATACATTAAGTCAGTTAATGCAGTTTATGGATATTGAGACGCCGCATGAAGTTTTTGTTAATGGTGCCAGGGCAAATGCAGATACTAAGATTTATGAGAACTTTAACGTTGCGTGGATTGATCGGGAAGAGATATACAAAGCGGAACGGTTTGTTACGGAAGAAGTGATAGAACCGGAAGAAGAAATTGCGGAATCACAGGTGGCGGAGGGTACAGAAGCAGATATACAAGAGACGGTAGAGCCGGTTCCTACGAATGAAGAAAAGACGCCGGTAGATCAATGGATAGAACAGGTAGATGCAAACAAACATCAGGCACCGGTTGATATGCATGTTGTAGTGAATGGAACACCGGTATCCTTAACAGGTAAAGCAAACTATGTTTTTGTGGATATTTTTGAAAAGTATGCGTTTGATCTGAAGAGCGTGAAAGGAACAACGTTAGTTCAGAAAATTGATGGGGATGACGCAGAACATTTTAGTGCACTGCATGAGGGTGCGAATATAGAATTGTATTGGAAGGACTAGAACATGGATAGTGACTCATTATTTGATTTACAAAAGAGTGGGATGGCAATGCATAGGATAATATACATTGTGTTTTTCTTACAGAGACTCTTGCTGCAATTCGAGAGCAAGGAGATTCAGATAAGTACGACAGTGTGTATATTAGTCTTTTTGATGTTGTGTGAGATAATTGAAGAGATACTCTATCATACTGACTGCATGAAGAGTCTTACGGTATTACGCGTGGCAAGATACATACAATGTCTGTTTGCGACGATTATGCTGGCATTTTTCCATGGGACTGTGGATTCTGGAATTATGATCATTGCATTGCTGCTTATGTTTATTGTTGATTTCTTTTTGTCTATGGAGGTATCCGATAAGGCAAAAGCGGTGTTTTGTCTGGCAGGAGTTGGTTCTCCGGTAGTGATCATTGTGTTTGTACGGATGTCGATGCATTCGAGTGATCAGTGGATGTTTTTATTCTTTGATATGCTGATGTTGCTGCTTGTATTGATCACAGAAGCAATGAAACTGGTGGAGTATATAACACACAAAGATGATATTATATTGGATGAACGGAACCGGCTTACACGTATTGTTGAGAAGAATGAAGATATTCTGAACATGCAGAATAAACTTAAGAATACCAATAATCAGTTAAATATCCAAAAACTTGATCTGCAAAGAGCTAACAAACAGATCAAGGAAGCAAATGAAGAGATGAAAGCGCAGGCAGAGATCATGCATTATATTGCTTCTTCATTTGAGGTACCCAAGATATCAAATCAGATCACAGATTCTATCATGGCAGTTAAAAAATTAGGATTTTGTGCAGTATATATCAAGGAGAATGTATATCTGAACAAACATGCCAATTATGTAATTAAGACGAATATTGGTCAGTTACAGGGGAAGATCAAAGATCAGATGGAGAGTACTTATCTTGAAATGCTAGCAGATCGGAAATCAGAAGTTATACTGCATGAGAATCTAAAGGAGGAGATTCCGTTTTTACAGGATGTGAATATCAATTCGGTATATATCAAGTTGTTGGGTACAGATGAGGAAAGCTACGGATTATTTATGATTGGAGATGAAAGAAGGAATCTCTTTACATCTTCCATGTCTTTTTACAATGCAATTATTGCCCAGTATGACATTGCAATCAGTAATGCAAACATTTATAACAACATGCAGAATATGGCAAGAAAAGATGGACTGACAGGAATTAACAATCGTATTTATTTTAATGAGTTATTCAAACAATCTGTACAGCATATTACAGAGAAGAATGGATGTATGAGTGTTGCATTGTTTGATATTGACAAATTCAAGAGTGTAAATGATACATATGGACATTTGGCAGGGGATGAAGTGATCAAGCGGATTGCTTCGGTAGCAGAACAATGTATTGATAAGTACAATGGGTATGTCTGCCGATATGGCGGTGAGGAATTTGTGGCAGCACTTCCGGGACGTAAGTTAGAGATTGCACAACCGATTATTGAGGAATTGTTCGAAGAGATCTGCAAACAAGTGGTTCATTATAATGAATATGATATTCCGATGAGTGTCAGTATTGGACTGACTGCATATCCGGAAGTATGTAAGAATCCGGACGAACTGTTGAAACGTGCGGACTGGTGTATGTATTATGCAAAAGAACATGGAAGACATCAGATCAACGTGGATGATGGTACTATCGAGAAGATTGGATAACGGATGTATATTACGCATGGTTTACACCATACGTTCGATATTATAGCAATGATTTATTAATGGAGGAAAGAAAATGAATGTATTCGTTGTTAATTGTGGCAGTTCTTCCTTGAAATATCAGTTGATCAATTCTGATACGGAAGAAGTTATCGCAAAAGGATTATGCGAAAGAATAGGAATTGACGGACGGTTGACACATAAGCCAACCGGTAAGGAGTCTGTTGTAAAAGAAGTTGCAATGCCGGATCATAAGAGTGCAGTTTCGTATGTATTGGAGGCGTTGACGGATCAGGTGTCCGGTGTGATCGACAACCTTTCACAGATTGATGCAGTGGGACATCGTATTGTTCATGGTGGAGAGAAATTTGCACAGTCTGTTGTAATCACGGATGAAGTTATAAAAGCAATTGAAGAATGTAATGATCTTGCACCGTTACATAATCCTGCTAATCTGATCGGTATTTCAGCATGCAAAGCATTGATGCCGAATGTACCGATGGTTGCTGTATTTGATACTGCATTTCATCAGACAATGCCGAAAAAAGCATATTTATATGGTCTGCCATATGAATATTATGAGCAGTACAAGGTTCGTAAATATGGATTTCATGGAACTTCTCATAGTTTTGTATCGAAGAGACTGCTTGAGATTTTAGGGAAAAAGGATACAGAATCCAAGGTGATCATTTGCCATTTGGGAAATGGATCTTCTATTACGGCTGTACAGAATGGTCAATCTGTTGATACCAGTATGGGATTTACACCGTTGGATGGATTGATCATGGGAACACGAAGTGGTAGTGTAGATCCTGCGGTTGTTCAGTTTTTGGCGGGTAAGTTAGAATGCTCTTTAGATGAAGTATTGAATATATTGAATAAGAAATCAGGTGTAGAAGGAATTTCCGGTGTATCCAGTGATTTCCGCGATCTGGATGCAGCAAGTATGGATGGAAACGAGCGTGCAACAGTAGCATTGGATATGTTTGCATATCGTGCAGCGCAGTATATCGGCTCTTATGTAGCAGCAATGAACGGAGTGGATGCAATTGCATTTACAGCGGGTATCGGTGAGAATAATTTTAAAGTCCGAAAAGCTATTTGTGATTATCTGGGATATCTTGGAATTACAATTGATGATAAGGCCAATGCAGTAAGAGGAGAAGAAATCAAACTTTCAACGGATGATTCAAAGGTTGCTGTGTATGTAATTCCAACGAATGAAGAGCTGGCGATTGCGAGAGAGACGGTTGCTCTAGTAGGTTAGAGAGATCAATCTAACAAGATATTGTAGGTATTCTTGTAAAAAACTTAAGAAATTTGTTGACAAAGTTGTTTGAAATAGGTATAATAGCTGACGTGTGAGTTTAGGAGATTAGAAAATGAACATAAACTTATATGACGTTTTGACAGTTGTTGGCAAAGAAATGTCAATAGAAACATCACTTGAGCAGTTGCAGGAAGATTTTCAAGGTGAACAGTTGGTGCTTAACAGTAAAGAGCCATTTTGTGTAACTTTGAAATGCTTAGAGAAGAATGTTGTACAGATACAGTGTAATCTTACGATTGAAGCAAAGCGCAGCTGTAGCAGATGTTTGGATGATGTAATGTGTGAGTATCCGCTTACAATATGCCGGACTGTGAATGTTGAGAAGAAAGAAGCGTATACAGATGATGCTTCTGAAACAGATGAAATATGTTATATCGAAGACTGTACTCTGGATATAGACAGGCTCGTTTTGGATGAGTTATTCACCATTATTCCTATGAATGTACTCTGCAAAGAGGATTGTAAGGGAATCTGCAAGGTGTGTGGAACCAATCTGAATAAGAGCACATGTAATTGTGACCAGACGGTTCCAGATCCAAGAATGGCAGTTTTTAGTGATATCTTCAATCAATTTAAGGAGGTGTGAAATATGTCTATCTGTCCAAAGAACAAATCTTCAAAAGGAAGAAGAGATAAGAGAAGAGCAAACTGGAAGATGACCGCTCCAACTTTAGTGAAATGTTCTAAGTGTGGAGAGTTAATGGTTCCTCATAGAGTTTGTAAGAAGTGTGGCAGCTACAATAAGAAAGAAATCATTGAAGCTTAAGAAGTTGCATATACACAATGAATAGCGATATGTGTTTAGAGAAAGATGCTGAGTGTTCAGCATCTTTTTTCTTTGCGTATTCTGGTAGGAATGGAAGAATCGGTGTGCAAAAAATGTTCCATTTTCATACAAACTATGTTATAATCTTATCTAACCGTGTAAAAGTGTTAGATGTTGGAAATCCTATACGAAAGGAAATGAATATAACCAATGAGTAATCAAAAACAAACGACACAGAAACAGATGATGGCAAGGAACCGGCGGGTACAGCGAATGAAACAATTTATTATTGCGTGTGCAGTGTTGCTGTTACTATCGTCCGTTGTTTTGAATCTTGTACTTGTAATAAAGGTTATGCATCTGCAGGATCAGATTGACAAGTTGTATTCATCTGTACAGGTGGAATATTCTTTGGATATATAGCCGGGAGGATGATAGGATGTACAATATAGATAGATGGAGGACAATATGAGTTTTTTTAAAGATTTCAAAGCAGATTTTACCCAGGCAATGAATGAATTGATGCCGGATGGAAATGAGATGTATGAGGATGACACAGAATCAGAAGATGAAGTGGTTGAAACTCCGAAGAAGGAGAAACCAAAGAAAACAAAAAAGACTGTATCAAAATCAAAGGAGACTGAACAGAAAGTTTCGGCATCCCAAGATTCGGAAGATGTGGATATTGCTCCGGAAGATATGTCTGACCAGATTGACGATCTGTTGAATCATGAATTATATGAAGACAATTCTACGGAAGATGATGTGCAGAATCTGATTAAGGATGATATGGAAGTGAATACAATGGATATGTCAGTGGAGGAACTTCTGAATCAGTTATCTGTTCAACAGGAAGAACAGAAAGAGAATAAGGTAACAGAGGTGCCCAAAGAGGCAGAAAGACATGAACCGGAGGAATTATCAGTAGATGATCTGTTAAGCCAGTTAGAAGAATCTATCCCGGAGGAAAAGAAACCGGAAACAACACATGTGGCTGATCCGGGGTTGGAAGAGTTATTGAACCGGATCGGGGTAAAGAATGGTTTGAAGGACAAAGAAGAAGCGGAGATTATTACAGAAACGGAATCAGAGCCGGAGCCGGAAGTGGCAGAAGAAGTCATCGAACAATCAGAACCGGAAGTCATAGAGGAAGAAGTGATTACGGAACCGGAAGTGGTAGAAGAAGTCATTGAACAGTCAGAACCGGAAGTCGTAGAGGAAGAAGTGATTACAGAGCCGGAACCTGTAGTGGTAGAAGAAGTCATTGAACAGTCAGAGCCAGAAATCATAGAGGAAGAAGTGATTACAGAGCCGGAACCGGAAGTGGTAGAAGAAGTCATTGAACAGTCAGAGCCGGAAATCATAGAGGAAGAAGTAGTTACGGAGCCGGAACCGGAAGTGACAGAAGAAGTGATTGAACAATCAGAACCGGAAATCATAGAGAAAGAAGTGATTTCAGATGAGCCTGTAACAAATGCTGTGATGGAATCAGCAGAGGATATGATTCAGACAGAAAAGATTGAGGAAGTGGAGGAACCAATCATGAGTGAAGAGAAAGAAGTAACAACAATGCATACAGCAGAATCCGTAAAGACCGATTTAGAGCAGGAACATGCGTATAATCTGGAGGATGCCGATACAGAAACTACATATATCACAAAGGGAACGAAGCTGACCGGTGATTTGGAGACAGAAGGATCGGTAGATGTTATTGGAACAATTGAAGGTTCCGTAAGCTGTAAAGGAAAAGTTGTTGTTGGTGGAAATGTAAAAGGTGACATTACTTCCGGTGAATTGTATGCAAATGGTGCCAGAATCGAAGGCAACATCAAATCATACGGAAGCGTAAAGGTTGGAGTAGGTTCTATGATCATCGGAAGCATTGAAGGTGAGTCCGCAGTAATTGCGGGTGCGGTAAACGGTGACATTGATGTAAAGGGTCCGGTTATCGTAGATTCTACCGCAGTGATCATGGGTAATATCAAATCACGTTCTGTTCAGATTAATAACGGAGCTGTAATTGAGGGATTCTGCTCACAGAGTTATTCCGATATTGATGTGAAGAGTTTCTTTGCTTAAGAAATTACTGATAGAATGAAAATATACAGGTAGGAGTGTACTATGGAAGCAAATCGTATTTTACTGAAATTAAGTGGTGAAGCATTAGCAGGTGACAAGCATCAGGGTTTCGATGAGAAGACAGTGCTTGAAGTAGCAAGACAGGTAAAAGGTGCTGTTGAGGAAGGCAAACAGGTAGCGATTGTAATTGGAGGAGGTAATTTCTGGAGAGGAAGAACTTCTGAGAATATGGATCGTGTAAAGGCAGATCAGATTGGAATGCTTGCAACAGTCATGAATTGCATTTATGCAGCAGATATGTTCCGCACAGTCGGATTAAAGACAAGAATCATGTCACCATTTGTGTGTGGTAATGTAACAGAATTATTCCGTAAAGATGAAGCGGTTGCGGCATTAGAGAATCAGGAAGTTGTGTTCTTCGCAGGAGGAACCGGACATCCGTATTTTTCAACAGATATGTCAACGGTATTGATGGCGATTGAGATTGAGGCAGATGTCATTTTATCCGGAAAAGCAATCGACGGGGTCTATGACAGTGATCCGAAGACGAATCCGAATGCAAAGAAATACGACACAATGAACATGAAAGATATTGTAGATCAGCAGTTAGGAGTAATTGACCTTGCTTCTGCGGTACTTGCTATGGAAAATCATATGCCGATGATGTTGTTTGGTCTGAATGATGAGGACAGTATCATAAAGGCGATGACCGGCAGATCAAACGGAACCTATATTGAATCGTAATATATCAAAGAATATTTTTAGGAGGATTATCATATGTTAAAACAGTTTGAAGAAAAGATGGAGAAGTCATTAGAGAGTTTGGAGAATGAATATAGTAATATTCGCGCTGGCCGTGCAAATCCAAACATTTTGAACAATATCAAGGTGGAATATTATGGTGTACCAACCCCACTTCAGCAGGTTGGTAATGTCAGCGTTCCGGAAGCAAGAACCATTTTGATCACACCATGGGAGACCTCTTTATTAAAGGATATTGAGAAAGCAATTCTGTGTTCTGATCTTGGATTAACACCGAATAATGATGGAAAATCTATTATTTTGAATTTCCCGGAATTGACAGAGGAGCGTCGTAAAGATCTTGTAAAAGACATTAAGAAAAAGGGCGAGAATGCAAAAGTTGCAGTCCGTAATATCCGAAGAGATGCAAATGACCATATTAAGAAGCAGTTAAAGGCAAATGAGATCTCAGAAGATGAGCAGAAAGATTATGAAGATCAGGTTCAGAAGCTTACCGATAAGTATGTAGATAAGATTGAGAAGACAATTGAGAACAAGTCAAAAGAGATTATGACCGTATAAGCAGGAGGCTGATTTGGAGAGTATTTTAGAGGCAATCAGGGCAGAACAGTTAAACGTTCCCAAACATGTTGCAATTATATTAGATGGCAATGGACGTTGGGCAAAGAAGCGGAATATGCCTAGAAATTACGGGCATGTTCAGGGATCTAAGACTGTGGAACAGATCATTGAAGATGGATATAATATGGGGATTGAATATATTACAGTGTATGCATTTTCAACAGAGAACTGGAAACGTTCCAAAGATGAAGTAGATGCCTTGATGAAGTTACTTGCAAAATATCTGATTGACTGTATTGAACGGTCAACGAAGAATAATATGTGTGTCCGCGTAATTGGAGATAAGACCGGATTGGATTGCAAACTTGTTACAAAGATCAATGAGTTAGAGGAGAAGACGAAGGATGCAACAGGTCTCAAATTTACAATTGCGATCAATTATGGTGGCAGAGATGAGATCCGCAGAGCGGTGACAAGGATTGCAGAGGATGCCAGAGATGGAAAGATTGCATGTGATGCGATTACCGAAGATCTGATCAGTGATTATCTGGACACTGCCGGATTACCGGATCCGGATCTGTTGATCCGTACGAGTGGGGAAGAACGGTTATCCAATTTCCTGCCATGGCAGCTTGCCTATACAGAGTTTTATTTTACAGATGTATTATGGCCGGATTTTACCAAAGAAGATTTGCTTACAGCAATTCGATATTATAACGGAAGGGAACGTCGATTTGGCGGGGTATGATATTTTATGAAGGAGCGTTTGATCGGTGGCTTTTTTGTTGCCACTATTACGTTGATTACGTTATTATCAGGAGGAATTGTAACAGCAGGAATTCTGACCGTAATCTCCATTTTTGGGGTGTATGAATTGATGAAGGTGTATTCGCTTGAGAAGACACCTTTTGCTTTTCTGGACTACATTGCAACGGTTGGATTGTATGTGTTGTTGTATATCCAACAGGAACGTTTTATTATTCCGATGATCATTTTTCTGATCTTATTATTGTTGACATGTTATGTTGTGGCATTTCCGAAATATAAGGACACGGATGTAACCGGTTCGATATTTGCATTTTTGTATGCAGCGGTTTTATTATCGTTTGTATTCCGGGTTCGGGAGATGGAGGGCGGCATGCTGCTTTCGTTCTATATACTGATCGCAAGCTGGGGAAATGACGTATTTGCATATCTTGTTGGACGCAAGATTGGTAAACACAAGTTTTCTCCAAAGGTAAGTCCGAATAAGAGTGTAGAGGGATTTGTTGGTGGAATTGTCGGGGCAGCTTTGCTTGGATTTGTGTTTGGATATGCATTTACCGACGGAATTCCGTTTTCGGAAGGATATTGTGCATTGATAGCAGCGATTACAGCAATTCCGTCTGTTATCGGAGATCTAGCAGCATCTGCAATTAAGAGAAACCATGAGATCAAAGATTACAGCCATCTGATTCCGGGACATGGTGGAATTTTGGATCGATTTGACAGTGTATTTTTTGCTGCACCGATCTTATACTATTTGATTGTGATCGTTAATACGATACAGTAGAGGGAATGAGATATGAAGAATATTGCCATTTTAGGCTCAACCGGTTCCATTGGAACACAGACATTAGATGTTATACGATATAATGATGATTTGAAATTAGTCGCAATTTCGGCGGGAAGTAATATTATATTGTTAGAGGAACAGATCCGGGAATTTCATCCGGAACTTGTTGCGGTATGGAGTGAATCGAAAGCGAAAGAATTGCGTACAGCAGTGGCGGATGTTACCCCGGCAGTTAAAGTAGTATCAGGAATGGATGGTCTGTTGCAGGTTGCAACAATTGCATCTTCCGATATTCTAGTGACCGCAGTCGTAGGTATGATCGGAATCCGTCCTACAATTGCAGCGATCAAGGCGGGAAAAGATATCGGTCTGGCGAATAAGGAGACGCTGGTAACGGCAGGTCATATTATTATGCCACTTGCAGCGGAGTGTAATGTATCGATCTTACCGGTTGACAGCGAACATTCTGCAATCTTTCAATGTCTCCATGGTGAACGGGAGAATTCGATCCATAAGATCCTTCTGACGGCATCCGGTGGACCGTTCCGAGGTAGAACAAAGAAAGATTTGGAACTTGTAACATTAGATCAGGCATTACGACATCCAAACTGGTCAATGGGGAAAAAGATTACCATTGATTCTGCAACGATGGTGAATAAAGGTCTGGAAGTAATTGAGGCAAAGTGGTTATTTGGTGTGCAGCCGGAACAAATTCAGGTCGTTGTCCAGCCACAGAGTATCATTCATTCTATGGTGGAATTTGAGGATGGCGCTGTAATGGCGCAGCTTGGAACACCGGATATGAGACTTCCGATTCAATATGCGTTATATTATCCGAAAAGAGTATATTTAGATGGAAAACGTCTGAATTTCGAGACGCTTTCGCAGATAACATTTGAGAAACCGGATATGGATACATTTTTAGGACTGAAATATGCATACGAAGCAATTAACATAGGTGGAAGTATGCCAACCGTATTAAATGCTGCCAATGAATTAGCAGTTGCAAAGTTCCTGAATAAAACAGTCCGTTTCTTGGAAATCTATGATATGATCCGTTTTTGCATGGATCAGCACAAAGTGATTGAGAATCCGAGTGTAGAAGAGATTCTTGAAACGGAACAATGGGTATATGAAACAATTGAGAGCAGGTGGATATCATGAGTACCATAATTAATGTAATTATTGGATTGCTCGTTTTTGGGGCAATCGTATTTTTTCATGAGTTAGGGCATTTTCTTTTTGCAAAGCTGAATGGTATATATGTAAATGAATTCGCAGTCGGTATGGGACCAACGTTGTTTTCGTTTCGTAAAAAAGAGACCAAGTACTCTATCCGGGCAATTCCGATGGGTGGTTTCTGTGCAATGCTTGGAGAGGAAGAAGATGTAGCGGATGAGCATTCTTTCAGTACCAAATCTGTGTGGGCAAGAATTTCGGTTGTGATCGCAGGTCCGGTGTTTAACTTTATTCTTGCATTTGTCCTGGCAATTGTATTGATCGGACTTTGTGGTTTTGATAAACCGACGATTACGAAGTTTTCGGATGGTAGTCCGGCACAGGAAGCAGGATTGCAAGAAGGCGATGTCATTACAAGGTATAACGGACACCGGGTATATAATTACCGTGAAGTATTAGTGTATTCACAGTTCAATAAGACAGGAAAGAAAGTGACATTACAGGTTGACCGCGATGGAAAGGATGTAACGGTTCAGTTTGAACCGCGCAAAACGGATATGGGTTATGTAATGGGTATTTACGGCGGAAGCCGCGTAAAGGGTGGAATTGTAGATACCGTCAAGTACAGTGCGTTAGAATTGCGGTATCAGGTTAAGACAACGATGTTAAGTCTGGAATATCTGATCAGTGGGAAATTAGGTTTTCAGAATCTGTCCGGTCCGGTGGGGATTGTATCCATGATGAATGATACGATCAATGAAGCCAAAGAAAGTGCACAGGGAGATACTTCAATTGCAATATTTAATGTTGTATTGAATATGATCAATTTTTGTATCCTGTTAAGTGCCAATCTTGGTGTAATGAATCTGTTGCCATTACCGGCTCTGGATGGTGGAAGAACGTTATTGTTATTGATCGAGGGCATTTTCCGAAAGAAACTTCCAACCGATAAAGAAGCTTTGGTAAATGGAATCGGTCTGGCGTTATTGATGGGACTGATGGTAATTGTTATGTTCCAGGATATATTTAAGATCCTTGGATAGGAAAAGAACAGATAGGGAAGAAAGTGTGCAGATATGAGAGAACATACGAAGGTAGTTCATATTGGAGATAAGGTGATCGGAGGCGGCAATCCGATTCTGATCCAGTCTATGACCAATACAAAAACAGAAGATGTGAATGCAACGGTAAACCAGATCCTGCAGCTTGAGAAGGCCGGATGTGATATTATCCGTTCCACTGCCAATAATGAGGAAGCTGCAAAGGCATTTTCAGCGATTAAGGAGCAAATCCATATTCCAATCGTAGCGGATATTCATTTTGATTACCGGCTTGCTATTCTTGCAATGGAACATGGTGCGGATAAGATCCGTATCAATCCGGGTAACATTGGAGGAAAAGAGCGAATCAAAGAGGTTGTCGATGCAGCCAAAAGATATCATGTACCAATCCGTGTTGGTGTCAATAGTGGTTCTCTCGAAAAAGAACTTGTTGCCAAATATAATGGTGTAACAGCCGAGGGAATTGTAGAGAGTGCGTTAGACAAAGTCCGGATGTTAGAGGAGTTTGATTTTGATAATATGGTGATCAGTATTAAGTCTTCCGATGTGTTGATGTGCGTAAAAGCACATGAGCTGATTGCACAACAGACCAATTATCCATTACATGTAGGAATTACAGAGGCGGGTACGCTGCTTCGGGGCAATATCAAATCCGCGGTTGGTCTTGGAATTATACTGCATCAGGGAATTGGAGACACGATCCGTGTATCACTAACGGGTGACCCGGTCAATGAGGTGACATCTGCCAAATTGATCCTTAAGACATTAGGACTTCGGACAGGTGGAATTGAGGTTGTGTCCTGCCCGACGTGTGGAAGAACTTCGATCGATCTGATCGGGCTTGCCAATCAGGTAGAGAATCTTGCGGCAGACTATGAGCATTTGAATATCAAGATTGCGGTTATGGGTTGTGTTGTTAATGGTCCCGGTGAAGCAAAGGAAGCGGATCTTGGAATTGCCGGTGGAAATGGTGAAGGATTACTGATCAAGAAAGGTGAGATCGTTAAGAAAGTACCGGAAGATCAGTTGTTGAACGTATTAGAGGATGAGTTGAAACATTGGGAACAGTAGCAGAACGAAGATTATTTTTTGAGGTATTTCCCGGATTTGACTGTTCGGCTGAGTATCGTCAGATGTTTGAAAATGTATATGTGACGAAGGCAGTGATGGTCAAATCTGCTAAGACCTTACAAGTACATATCGAAAGTAAAATATTGATTCCGAAAAAGGATATATATGGAATGGAAGACATGCTGAGCGAGTTTGTTTTTCAGGGAAGTATGCGAGTGAAATTATTTGAACACTATCAGTTATCTGAGCAATATACGATCAAGAATCTGATAGAGAATTATTACAGGGAGAGCATACTCTTTGAATTATCAGTAGAGTCTTCCGTTCTTTATCGTATGGTGAGCCGTGCGGAGTGGCATGCAGAGGATAACGTAATCACATTGTTATTGGAAGATAATTTTCTGGCAAAAAGTAAATCAGAAGAGATCAAACAATATCTGGAACGAATCTTCAAGGATCGTTTTGATTGTGAAATCCAGGTAACATTTGATTTTACAGAGCAGCAAAAAGAAGACTACCGGAAGGCGAATGAATATCGGTTAAAGCAGGAGATCCATCAGATCATGGAACAGGTGCAGCAAAATGAAGAAGAAGCGGCACAGGAGACAAAAGAAGCTTCTGCCAATACGGAACAGACCAAAGAAGAGTCAAAGAAATCACAGCCGGTTGAGAAAAAGCCATCCGGTAATAATGGATTTGAGAAGAAGACTCCGAAAGAAGGAAATTGGGGAAGATCTGCATATGGACGAACCAGAGTGGCAGATCCGGATGTTATCTACGGAAGAAATGTGGAGGGAGATCAGATCGCAATCTCAGAGATTGCAGAAGGAATCGGCGACACGGTTGTCAAAGGTAAGATCTTTGAAATGGAAGAACGGGAACTGCGTAATGAGAAGCTGTTGATCACATTTTCTATTACGGATTTTACGGATTCTATTGCGGGCAAGATCTTTGTGACAAAAGATGACTGGAGTCTGTTAAAAGATGATTTTAAGATAGGCGGATTCTATCTGGTAAAAGGTGTTCCGGCATATGACACATATGTGCGGGAGGTAACATTGAATTCAATCACCGGAATTAAGCCAATCCCGGACTTTACGGTGAAGCGGCAGGATAATGCGATGGATAAACGTGTAGAACTGCATATGCATACCGTATACAGTGATAATGATAGTGTAGTGGATGTCGGTGCAATCATCAGCCGGGCAAAAGGCTGGGGACATAAAGCGATTGCGATTACAGATCACGGTGTAGCACAGGCATTCCCGGTAGCAAATCATTGTATCAAGAAAGATGATCCGTTTAAGATCATTTATGGTGTGGAAGGCTATTTTGTGGACGATATGAAGGATTTTGTTATCCATCCGCAAGGTCAGTCGTTAGATGACAGTTATGTGGTATTTGATATCGAGACAACCGGTTTGAATACAAAGTTCTGTAAGATCATAGAGATTGGAGCTGTTAAGGTAGTCGGTGGCGAGATTGTGGATCGTTTTTCAGAGTTTATCAATCCGGAAGTGCCGATTCCTTATAATATTACGAAGCTTACGTCAATTACTGATGAAATGGTAATGGATGCGGAGACAATTGAAGTGATCCTTCCGCGTTTTCTGGAATTTATCGGGGATAGTGTCGTTGTAGCACATAATGCACAGTTTGATACCGGATTTATTAAGAAATATGCAATGGATCTGGGAATGGATTTTCACAGTACGATAGCGGATACCATGACAATTGCACATGTGTTGTGTCCGGAGCTTGGTAAATTCACGTTGGATCGTATCTGTAAGCATTTGGGCATTAAGTTGGAAAATCACCACAGGGCGGTGGATGATGCCGAGGCGACCGCAGAGATATTCGTCCGATTTCTTCAGATGCTGAAGGAACGAGGAATCCATACAGTAGATGAACTGAATAATTTGGGAGAAGCTTCGGAAGAGAATATCCGGAAAAGTAAATCATACCATGGAATTATATTGGCAAAAAATGAGATAGGACGAGTAAATCTGAACCGTCTGATCTCTGCATCACATGTGAATTACTTTCATCGTAGGCCGCTGATGCCGAAGAGCCTGATCCAGAAATATAGGGAAGGTCTGATCTTAGGTTCTGCCTGTGAGGCGGGTGAATTGTTCCGGGCGATCGTAAGCGGTGCAGAAGAGGATGAGATTGACCGTATTGTAAAATTTTACGATTATTTGGAGATTCAGCCAATCGGAAATAATGCATTTATGAAAGCAGATGACCGTTATCCAAATGTGAATACGGATGAAGATCTTCAGGAGCTGAACCGCAGAATCGTAAAACTTGGCGAGACATATAATAAACCGGTTGTCGCAACGTGTGACGTGCATTTTCTTGATCCGGATGACTCCATATATCGAGCTGTTATCATGGCGTCGAAGGGATTTAAGGATGCGGATGACCAGCCGCCGTTATTCTTCCGTACAACGGATGAAATGCTTAGCGAGTTCCAGTATTTGGGCAGTGACAAGGCAAGAGAGGTTGTTATCGGGAATACCAATAAAATTGCGGATATGATTGAGAAGATCTATCCGGTCAGCCCGGATAAATGTCCGCCGGTTATCGAGGATTCGGACAATACTTTGCGGCGGATCTGTTATGATAAGGCACATGAGATCTATGGACCGGATCTGCCGGAACAGGTAACAAGCCGTTTGGAGAAAGAGTTGACATCTATTATCGGTAACGGATATGCCGTTATGTATATTATTGCACAGAAACTGGTATGGGATTCGAACGATCATGGATATCTGGTTGGTTCCCGTGGTTCCGTAGGATCTTCATTTGTGGCAACGATGGCCGGTATTACAGAAGTAAACCCTCTGGCGGCACATTATATCTGTCCAAACTGTTATTATGTGGATTTTGATTCGGATCTTGTGAAGAGTTATTCCGGAAGTTCCGGTTGTGATATGCCGGATATGGCATGTCCGAAATGCGGTACCATGATGAAAAAGGAAGGCCATGATATCCCATTTGAGACATTCCTAGGTTTCTATGGTGATAAGGAGCCGGATATCGACCTGAATTTCTCAGGGGAATATCAGGCGTGTGCACATGCCTATACAGAGAAATTATTTGGTAAGGGACATGCATTCCGTGCAGGAACGATCGGCACGATCGCACAGAAGACGGCAGAGCAGCTGGTATATAAATATTATCAGGAACGCGAGGTCACAAAACGAAGATGTGAGATGGCGCGGATCGCACAGGGATGTGTCGGGGTAAAGAGAACGACCGGACAGCATCCGGGTGGTATGGTTGTCGTACCAAGTGATCGTGAGATCTATGAATTTACTGCAATCCAGAAGCCGGCAAATGATGTGAAAACCAATATTATCACAACACATTTTGAGTACCATTCCATTGATGCGAACCTGTTAAAATTGGATATTCTCGGACATGATGATCCGACGATCATTCGAAGATTGGAGGATCTGACCGGAAAAGATGCGAAGACCATCGCACTGGATGATAAGGATGTCATGTCGTTGTTCCACGGACCGGAGGTATTAGGTATTACGCCGGGGGATATCAGCGACTGCAAGACGGGATCGTTGGGTGTTCCGGAGTTTGGTACGGATTTTGTTATTCAGATGTTGGTAGACACGAAACCAAAGAGTTTCTCGGATCTTGCCCGTATATCCGGTCTGTCACATGGTACGGATGTATGGTTGAACAATGCGCAGACATTGATCGCGGAAGGCAAGACAGACCTTACCAATGCGATCTGTTGTCGAGACGATATCATGGTCTATCTGATCCATATGGGATTGGAACCCGGACTGGCATTTAACATCATGGAAAAAGTGCGTAAAGGAATCGTGGCAAAAGGAAAATGTGATAAATGGCCGGAGTGGGAAAAAGAAATGCTGGCACATAATGTACCGGACTGGTATATCTGGTCGTGTACACAGATCAAATACATGTTCCCGAAGGCGCATGCGGTTGCCTATGTCATGATGGCGTGGCGGATTGCGTGGTTTAAGATCAATGAACCGCTTGCCTATTATGCGGCATATTTCAGTATTCGTGCAAAAGCATTTAATTACGAGACAATGTGCCAGGGTATAGATCGACTACATGAGGAAATGACAGCAATCCGGAAGAAACCAAAGAATGAGCAGTCCGGTGCAGAAGAAGACGCAATGCGGGATATGCGAATTGTAGAAGAAATGTATGCGAGAGGATTTGATTTTCATCCGATCGACCTGTATCAGGCAGACGATATCAATTGTCTGATCATAGATGGCAAGATCATGCCGCCATTTACATCAATAGAAGGTGTAGCGGAGAAGGCGGCAGCACAGATCAAAGAAGCAGCTAAAGGCGGAAAGTTTATGTCGAAGGATGATCTGCGGGTTCGGGCGAAGATCGGTAAAACGACAATCGAGAAAATGTCAGCATTGGGAATCCTCAACGGAATGCCGGAGTCGAGTCAGCTTAGCATCTTTGATTATGCGAACTGAAAAAAGTGTAGAAAAATGAGAAAAAGGGCTTGACGATTTGCCGAATGTTTGTTATACTAGGCAAGTCGTCAAGCGACAAGGCCAATTGGTCAAGCGGTTAAGACGCCGCCCTCTCACGGCGGAAACAGGGGTTCGATTCCCCTATTGGCTGTTATCTGCGAGGCAGATTACATTATATAATTTCATATTGTTGTGTTACAACAGTTATGGCCAATTGGTCAAGCGGTTAAGACGCCGCCCTCTCACGGCGGAAACAGGGGTTCGATTCCCCTATTGGCTGTTGTTCAATGAAGCAAGCATTTTCAAGGGTTTGAGGATGCTTGTTTTTGTCTTCTACGCACTTTTCCACACAGTTTATACTCACTGCATTTTCCTTCATGTTGACGAATACATTTTTAAATGTTAATATATGGTAAGTAAATAAGTTTGGGGGAGCTTATTACAGATATGAATTACATTCAATGAGTTGATACGAGGGGGATAAGTGTATGAAGAATTATAGTTTGACAAGATAGCAGTATTCACGATGTGTGGGTGCTGCTTTTGTTCTTAAAGCGACATTGTGCAACGCATGAGAGCAGCATTTATAAAATCGGATGGATTACAGGGATGATTTCAAGTGGTGTAAGGAGGTGGAGAGTAGATGGATTCTGGTTCTAATAAAAAAGGTTCGTCAGGTACTATTTTGATTATGATCTTTTGTCTGATTGTTATGATATATCTGATCGGGAAGGTTTCGGACAAAGAAGAGCATTCGAAATATACGAATGTAACAACAGAATCAACAACAGAGTTAACACAGACGTGCGTGTTTAAGGACTGTCATAATGTGATGGCACCGGATAGCATCTATTGTGAAATGCACAAAGAAGAGATTGCCAAAAAGAAGGCACAGACGACGGAACAGAATGTTAATTCTACAAATGTTTCCGGAAACTCTGATAGTGGCAAGAAGACAAATTCAACGTATCATCATTCGACAAAGTCTAAAACGACAGAGAAGACAACAACGGAGTTTGACCCGGATGATCATGATATTGAAGGATATTATGAGGATAATAAAGGGGATTATGAAAATATTGAAGATGCGTATGACGGGTTTGAGGATGATGAGGACAGTTGGGAGGATTATTAAGGAAATATAGAAAAAGCTATATTTTACATAATTTATAGATAAAATTCTAGTGTGTAATTTATTACTCATAAGATATGATATCATTTTATTGGGGAAATGGATAGAGGAGAAAAATGAATGACACAGAATGTACTATTAGGAATCTATATTCTTGAATTATTACAAAAAAATGCATCTATGACACACAAAATGACACAGGAGCAATTGTTATACTATTTAGACAGAGATTATAATATATGCATTACAAGAAAAACATTATCGGGATATCTGCATTTACTCAGAGAAGAAGGTTATATTACCGGAAATAGAGGTGTATATAGTAATAATTATTTTAGTGATACAGAATTACGGTTGTTGATTGATGGCGTACTTTTTGGACAACATGTTCCCAAAAAGAATGCGCAGATTTTAATTGACAAATTAAAGGGATTATCAAATGATTCAATGAAAAACAGAATCAAGCATATTCATTATCTTGAAGGAATTCGTCATACAGACAATTTTGAGTTATATAGTATTCTGGATTCCTTGGATAATGCAATAGAACAGAAACGAAAGGTTGAAATAACACAATGTACATATAATGTAAATGGTCAATTGGTTGACCGCCATGTATCTATTGTAAGTCCATATTATATTGTTGCTTCAAGATCTATGTATTATTTAATCTGTTATGCAGGAAGATTTGATGATGTTGAAAATAGAAGAATAGACAGAATATCTGCTGTTAATGTATTAAATGAGAAAGCAATTGATTTAAGAGATATTGGAAATTATAAACAGTGCCCGTTTAATTTGGCAGGCTATATGAAAGAACACATTTATATGTTTTCAGGCAATTCCGAGTGGATTACAATGCAAGTTGACAAGAATGCTATTGGAGAAGTAATCGATTGGTATGGAAAAGAGTACCAAATTATCAGAGAGACCGAGAAATCTGTTGTAATTCGTATGTATGCAAATAGCAATGCCGCTTATTATTGGGCATTACAATATGGAGCCAAAGTAGAAATACTAAAGCCATTAACATTGCGTAACAGAATCAAGGAAGGGTTAATGGATATGATACAAAAATATGGGAAGGAATGAGGTGGATGAGAAATCTAAGTACAATAATAAACAAAAAAATAAGCCCTAAGGCCTATTTTTTAAGCACACACTGTGCAACCGATAAACGGCGATTTCGTTGCGATAACGTTATTTGAACTCGCAGTGTAAATCCATAGGGGATTCAACAAATAAACAATAACACATTTATGGGAGGTTGTCAAATGGAAAAAGAATATTATTTAGGATTGGATATTGGAACTAATTCTGTGGGGTATGCAGTTACGGATTCGGAATATAAGATTTTGAAATATAAAGGTGAACCAATGTGGGGTTCACATGTATTTGAAGAAGGAAGTCAATGTGCTGAAAGAAGAGGTTTTCGAACAGCAAGAAGAAGGTTAGATCGTAGACAACAACGTGTGCGCCTTGTTCAGGAGATTTTTGCAAATGAGATAAGTCTGGTTGATGATAAGTTTTATATTCGGTTGAAGGAAAGTGCTTTATATCAGGAGGATAAAAGTGGAAATAATCCTTACAGTGTGTTTGCTGATGATAATTATACTGATAAGGAGTATTATGAAAAGTATCCAACAATCCATCATTTGATTATGGATTTGATTGAAGATGAACAGCCTCATGATGTACGATTAGTATATATGGCTGCCGCATGGTTAGTAGCGCATAGAGGACATTTTCTAAGTGATGTGGAAAAAACTCATGTGGAGAAAGTATTGGATTTCGATGGTGTGTATAGAGAATTACAAGAGTATTATAATGATAATGGTTACACTATTCCATGGAAAGATGATGAAGAATGTTTCAAAGACATATTACTCCAAAATTGTGGCGTTAGAGATAAAGAAAATTTATTCAAGAGCAAGCTATTTGAAGGAACATCATATAAAAGCAAGGAAGACGACAGCATTGGAAATGAAGCGGTCATTACATTACTTGCAGGTGGAACAGTTGATGCAAGGAAATTATTTCTAAATGCTGAATTTGAAGAGAAGATTAGTATTTGTTTCAGAAAATCGGAAGAAGAATTTGAGTCAGTATTAATAGAATTAGATGATTACGCAGATTTTTTGATTCGATTAAGAGCAGTATATGATTGGTCGTTATTGTATGAAGCATCCGGAGGACAGTCATATATATCCAAAGCTAAGATTGCGGCATATGATCAGCATAAGAAAGATCTTAATTACTTAAAATATTTTATAAAAAAATATTGTCCGGAAAAGTATGAATCGGTTTTTCGTAAGCCAATTGAAGGAAATTATGTTATGTACTCCTATAATTTCAGTTCGATTAAAGAAAATGAAAAAAGACCAAATAGAAAGACATCACAGGAAGATTTCTGCGCATACATAAAGAAGATCATTAAAGATGTTGATTGTGATATAGAAGATCAGACAGCTTATGAAGATATGATGATGAGATTAGATTTATGTACCTTTATGCCCAAACAAGTGAATAATGATAATCGTGTTATTCCATATCAGCTCTATTATTATGAATTATCTAAGATATTAGATACAGTTTCAAAGTATTTGCCATTTATTGATGAAGTGGATTCAGATGGATATAGTAATCGACAAAAATTATTGTCTATTATGGAATTCCGTGTTCCATATTATGTGGGTCCTTTACATCGGGAACATGAAAAAAGTTCTTTTGCATGGGTACAAAGGAAAGCGAATGGCCGGATATATCCTTGGAATTATAAAGAGAAGGTTGATTTAGATGCAAGTGAGCAGGCATTTATTAATAAAATGACAAATCAATGCAGTTATCTGCCGGGAGAGGATGTTCTTCCTAAGTATTCATTGAAATATTGTGCGTTTGAAGTGTTGAATGAGATTAATAATATTAAGATAAATGGAATAGACATTCCGGTAGAGTGTAAGCAAGGGATATATAGATTATTTGAGAAAAAACGTAAAGTTACTAGAAAAGATATTTTGGATTATCTGAAGAGCAATAATTATATGACGGATCATGATGAAATGACAGGAATTGATGTAAACGTGAAATCATCATTAAAATCATACCATGATTTTCGGAAATTATTAGAAAGTGAAATGCTTAATAATAAGGAAGTTGAGGAAATTATAACATATCTTACTTACACAGAGGATAAAGCACGGATTCGGAAGTTCTTGAACGAGAAGTATGCTAATTTACCGGAAGAAGATAGGAAATACATATCCAAATTAAAATATAAAGATTTTGGCAGGTTGTCAGAAAAATTTCTTGTAGGCGTGAAGGCAGCTATTGTAGGTACAGAAGAATGTGTTAATCTGATGCATGCCCTTTGGGAGACAAATGATAATTTAATGCAGATTATCTTTTCAGACAAATATACATTTAAGGAACAGATTGAATCAGAAAAGCAACAGTATTATGAGAATAATCCGAAAGGCTTAGAACAACTTCTGGATGATATGTATGTATCAAATGCTGTGAAACGTCCAATCTATAGAACTCTTGATGTGGCAAATGATGTGAGGAAGGCATGTGGACGACCACCCAAAAAGATATTTGTTGAGATGGCAAGAGGGGGTGGAGAAAAAGGAAAACGTTCAGTGTCCCGACGTGATCAGATTAAAGAATTGTATAACAAAAAAACAAGTGATTCGGTAGTAAATAAGCAAGAGATTCGCGAAATATCAAGGTTGTTGGATAGTAAGACGGATAATGAATTACAGAGTGAAGTTTTATTTTTGTATTTTATGCAGTTGGGAAAATGTATGTATTCCGGTGAACCAATTGATATTGAACGAATTAAATCAGATACATATGTAAATATAGATCACATTTATCCGCAGGCATATGTGAAAGATGACAGCCTGAATAATAAAGTGTTGGTGAAGTCGGAATTGAATGGATTAAAATCTGATAAATATCCGATTAATTCGGAGATTCGTAAAAAAATGTCTCCGATATGGAAAAGTTATCGTGATCGGGGATTGATTTCAGAAGAGAAATTTTATCGATTGACAAGGCAGAATGGCTTTAGTCAGGAAGAAAAACAAGGTTTTATTAATCGGCAATTGGTGGAAACCAGACAATCCACAAAAGCAATTACAGAAGTTTTGAAATCAAAGTTTCCGGATACAGAGATTGTATACGTCAAGGCTGGTCTGGCAGCAGATTTTAAACACGAATATGGAATTGTTAAATCTCGATCAATCAACGATTTACATCATGCTAAAGATGCATATCTGAACATTGTATGTGGAAACGTATATCATACTAAGTTTACGAAGAAGTTTTTTATGAACCATGATGAATATTCTATTAAGACATCTACTGTTTATAAGAAGCCTATCGTTGTAGATGGAGAATGTATCTGGAATGGAGAAGAATCCATTGCATTTGTAAAAAAGGTACTGTCTAAGAATAATATTCATTATACCAGATATGCGTTTTGCAGAAAAGGCGGATTGTTTAAGCAGAAGCCTGTTGCGAAAAAAGAAGGATTAATTCCGAGAAAAATGGAATTAGATACAACAAAATATGGTGGATATAATATGTCGACAGCAGCTTTTTTTATGTTTGCTAAATATACAGAAAAGGTAAAGAAAGAAAAAACAGATATTATGTTAGTACCAATTGATTTGATGGTTGCTAATAAGGTACTTAGTGATGAGATATTTGCAATTGAATATATTCGTGGAGAAATTGCAGAGATATCAAATAAGAAAAAGGAGGAGATAATTAATATATCATTTCCGTATGGATTTAGACCGATTAAGATTAACACGAGATTTTCATTTGATGGATTTGAGGCGTGTGTGACGGGAAAAGATAGCGGAGGCTCAAAAATATCGTTAAGTTCATTAGTTCCATTAATTTGCGATGTTAATCAAGAGAAGTATATTAAAAAAATAGAAAAATATTGCGAAAAAAAACAAATAAATAATAGAATTGTTGTAGATGGAGTATATGATGGTATTAGTAGCGAAAAAAATGGTATATTATATAATTGTTTAATTGAAAAAATGTGTAACACTATTTATAAAAAAGCTGTATTTATTAACGCTGATTTGCGTACTAAACTAAAAGCTGGAAATGATCTGTTTGAAAAATTAGACTGTGATGAACAATGTTTTTGCTTAATGCAATTAATAAAACTTTTTAAAACCGGCCGAAGCGAAAAATGTGATTTCACTTTGTTAGGATCTAAAAAGAATGAAGCTTCGTATAGATTAAATTCCAAAATTTCAAATTGGTTAAAATATTATTCCAGTGTAAAAATAATTGATGAATCATCATCAGGAATATTCCGAACAGAATCAGATAATATATTGGAGTGGTTATGAGTTTTCGAACAATAGTCATTAATAAAAGATGCAAATTGGATTTACGAATGAATTATATGGAGGTTCGGAGTGATGAACTTGTCAAGATACTGTTGGATGATATAGAGTTGCTTATGATTGAAAATCCAGCAGTATCCATGACGGGTTGCCTTTTAGAAGCATTGATCAATAAAAAGGTAAAGGTTGTTTTTTGTGATGCAAGACATAACCCACATTCTGAATTGATTGCCTGTTACGGTAGTCATGATAATTCTAGAAAAATTAAGAACCAAATTGCATGGGAAGAACAGATAAAAGGACTTGTGTGGACGGCAATTGTGTCTGAGAAAATAAAAAATCAAGCGACACATTTGCAGAAGTTACAATATATAACAGAATCTGATATGCTTTTTTCCTATGTTAAGGAAATATGTTATAGAGATGAAAGTAATAGGGAGGGGCATGCAGCAAAAGTATATTTTAATAAGGTTTTCGGTATGGATTTTAATCGGGATAAAGAATGTGCAACAAATGCTGCTTTAGATTATGGATATAGTCTTTTGTTATCAACCTTTAATAAAGAAATCGTTGCAAATGGATATTTAACACAATTTGGTTTGTGTCATGATAATATTTATAATCCATATAATTTGAGTTGTGATTTGATGGAGCCGTTTCGGATCATTGTTGATATGGTTGTAAAAGAAACGCAATTCACCAAATTTGAGACTGAAGAAAAACACAATATGTTAACTGTTTTACAAAAAGAAATAAAAATAGCAGGAACAAAACAAGTTTTAACGAATGCAATAAAGATATATGTAAAAAGTGTATTCGATGCATTAACTGACCGGAATATAGAAAGAATCATATTTTATGAGTTATAGATTTATGAGAATTATAGTATTTTTTGATTTACCAACTTTAACTTCAACACAACAGAAAACATATAGAGATTTCCGTAAATTTCTAATTAAAAATGGATTTTATATGATGCAGGAGTCTGTTTATTGCCGCATGGTACACAATCAAAGTGTGGAGAATGGAATTAAGAGTGCTGTTCGGAAAAATCGACCGAAAGAAGGACTGGTCCAGATGCTTTCTGTTACAGAAAAACAATTTCAGAAAATGGAATTTGTTACTGGTGAAAACAATAACAATGTACTTGATACTGATGAAAGGTTAACAATTTTATGAAATTAGTATATACTTCATTGCAGAGTAAAATTGAGATTGAAAATGGAAGGTTTAATTCTATCATAGTTGAGAATCAAAACTATTATTATCAATTAGTCCGAGATTTGAAATTACAAATGGATGGAAAAGAGGGAGGATGGACTCTTTCTAATAATGACAAACCATTAGTCGTAAGTAAAAATATTGAATTGTTTATTGATTATTTTGATATTAATTGTAACCATAAAACAATTATAACAAAGGTAATTAATGCGTTGGAAAAGACAGCGTCTGATAACGAATATATTGACGATACATTACAGTTATTAGCAGATGTGGAGAGGTATATATATAATTTAAGTGAGAACTATGAAATTATGATAGATTGTGATAAAGTAACAATATCACAATTATTGAAAGCTATGGGAATTACTGTACATATAGATAGCGAGGAACTTACGGAGGTGTTATATACCTATATGCAGATATTCCGCCAATTTGTAGGTGATAGGTTGTTTGTGTTTGTTAATATGAGATCATATGTATCTGATATACAATTTGATGAGTTTATTAAAACAATTATAAATCACGGATATCAAGCTATTTTTCTGGAAAATATAGAATATCCAATTTTGGAAAATGAAAGGCGTTTGATAATTGATGAAGATTTGTGTGAAATATAATTATTCGACAAAATCAATATCTTATGTGGATTATATGCGGCGTGTGCAGAGCGTTTTCTCGAATTTGAGGTTTGAGAGTAGTGTAAATCCATAGGGGATTCAAACAATATGCGTGTGGTCAACAGAGTATTCCCAGTTTGAGAGTAGTGTAAATCCATAGGGGATTCAAACATAATAGATTATTGGTTGAATGGTGTTAGGTTTGAGAGTAGTGTAAATCCATAGGGGATTCAAACTAAACGTCTAGGGGTGTTTGGTGACTATTGGTTTGAGAGTAGTGTAAATCCATAGGGGATTCAAACTCAGCATTACAGACAGGCACATTGTACCTGTTGAGAGTAGTGTAAATCCATAGGGGATTCAAACATTACATTAGCAAGAGTACTATCAGGTGCAGTTTGAGAGTAGTGTAAATCCATAGGGGATTCAAACCAGATTGCAGATACATTATTACTAATATAGTTTGAGAGTAGTGTAAATCCATAGGGGATTCAAACTTACAGAATGGTATCTGTAACATGGGTTATGTTTGAGAGTAGTGTAAATCCATAGGGGATTCAAACACAAACAACGACAGCATACGACAACGTACAGTTTGAGAGTAGTGTAAATCCATAGGGGATTCAAACTTCGGGTATCTCCCGACTATTTGCGAACCGGTTTGAGAGTAGTGTAAATCCATAGGGGATTCAAACTTCAATGTCAGTGCTTTCTATATCATTTGGGTTTGAGAGTAGTGTAAATCCATAGGGGATTCAAACTACTAACAGAAACAATATCTCTTTCTAATAGTTTGAGAGTAGTGTAAATCCATAGGGGATTCAAACCTTTCTGCCTGCCATCATCAGCGGATCAGCGTTTGAGAGTAGTGTAAATCCATAGGGGATTCAAACTCAAGTAACCAAGAAAGGTTGTGAGTTTATGTTTGAGAGTAGTGTAAATCCATAGGGGATTCAAACTAAAGGGGGATAACGATTGAAACAGGCTAAGTTTGAGAGTAGTGTAAATCCATAGGGGATTCAAACAGCTGTATTTTTGAGGATAACCGCCACTAGTTTGAGAGTAGTGTAAATCCATAGGGGATTCAAACGCGTGAACCGTCAGGAGATCTAACTACATAGTTTGAGAGTAGTGTAAATCCATAGGGGATTCAAACTATGTACATAGCGGAACGTGGTGATTTTCCGTTTGAGAGTAGTGTAAATCCATAGGGGATTCAAACACATTAAATTGTTAAATAACTCACCGATTGGTTTGAGAGTAGTGTAAATCCATAGGGGATTCAAACTCAAAAATCAGATGAATATAACGAAGATAGTTTGAGAGTAGTGTAAATCCATAGGGGATTCAAACTTAGGTCAAGATGGAAAGGCTACTGCCCGTGTTTGAGAGTAGTGTAAATCCATAGGGGATTCAAACGAGAATCAGGAAACATCAGAGAATCAGGGGTTTGAGAGTAGTGTAAATCCATAGGGGATTCAAACTCTGCTAATTGTTTAGCCGTTTCCTTATCTGTTTGAGAGTAGTGTAAATCCATAGGGGATTCAAACTCTTGTTGAATTCCCGTATGTCATTCTTTGTTTGAGAGTAGTGTAAATCCATAGGGGATTCAAACCATTGTATAGATTTCTGCCCCAACATTGGCGTTTGAGAGTAGTGTAAATCCATAGGGGATTCAAACAATGTGTAAGATATCCCACACATTCAAGAGTTTGAGAGTAGTGTAAATCCATAGGGGATTCAAACAGTAGTGCCATCCGCACTTAACCAAATATAGTTTGAGAGTAGTGTAAATCCATAGGGGATTCAAACTTGTCGTTGTTCTATCATGCCCGATTTTCGTTTGAGAGTAGTGTAAATCCATAGGGGATTCAAACAAGAAATCATTTCCCGGACTACGGGTTTTGGTTTGAGAGTAGTGTAAATCCATAGGGGATTCAAACTTCTCGGAAATGTTGACACGGGAATAAGAGTTTGAGAGTAGTGTAAATCCATAGGGGATTCAAACAATCTATTCTTACAACCATGTCAAACAAGGGTTTGAGAGTAGTGTAAATCCATAGGGGATTCAAACTTGATTAAGTTAGGGTCTGTTTCATTAAAGTTTGAGAGTAGTGTAAATCCATAGGGGATTCAAACTAGCCTTGAGAAATGTAGATAAACTACTTGTTTGAGAGTAGTGTAAATCCATAGGGGATTCAAACAAAAGCATATGGCATTCCGTATGAACTTGTGTTTGAGAGTAGTGTAAATCCATAGGGGATTCAAACTAAATACATATGAGGAGGTGTTAGAGTGATGTTTGAGAGTAGTGTAAATCCATAGGGGATTCAAACTGCTGCCAAGCTTCCGCAAATGGCAGCACAGTTTGAGAGTAGTGTAAATCCATAGGGGATTCAAACTAGATAGTTGTTTGAAAAATGGTTCATTAGTTTGAGAGTAGTGTAAATCCATAGGGGATTCAAACCTGTCCAACGGTTGACACGTTCCATTATCAGTTTGAGAGTAGTGTAAATCCATAGGGGATTCAAACCTTTCGATGTACTTATAGTATCAGATATAAGTTTGAGAGTAGTGTAAATCCATAGGGGATTCAAACTTGCAACATTACAGACAACCGTTGACAACGTTTGAGAGTAGTGTAAATCCATAGGGGATTCAAACACTAATTTTCAATCCATGCGGAACTTCAACGTTTGAGAGTAGTGTAAATCCATAGGGGATTCAAACTTTAATTTGCAAGGACAACATTGGCGACAGGTTTGAGAGTAGTGTAAATCCATAGGGGATTCAAACGGTAATCCGGGTAAAAGCAAGCCGGGGAATGTTTGAGAGTAGTGTAAATCCATAGGGGATTCAAACTTGCAGTCAAAATATCTCTGATAATCTGAGGTTTGAGAGTAGTGTAAATCCATAGGGGATTCAAACACAGCTGGTAGTAAAGATGATAAAGGAGTGGTTTGAGAGTAGTGTAAATCCATAGGGGATTCAAACAACTGTGTGCTCTAATTTAATCATTCAACGTTTGAGAGTAGTGTAAATCCATAGGGGATTCAAACACAGGGAAATACTCAGCCTGTCAAGGAAGAGTTTGAGAGTAGTGTAAATCCATAGGGGATTCAAACCAAACTGATATCGGAGATATTAGAACCGACGTTTGGGAGTGGTGTAAATCCATAGGGGATTCAAACCGCCGCCGGTTGGTTCAGCCATTACGCCACGTTTGAGAGTAGTGTAAATCCATAGGGGATTCAAACTTTTGAAAAGCCAAAGGAATTAAAGTTGCCGTTTGAGAGTAGTGTAAATCCATAGGGGATTCAAACAACTGTCGGGACGTCTCCAGCGACAATGTGGTTTGAGAGTAGTGTAAATCCATAGGGGATTCAAACTTACGACCATTATCAGAAGAGTTTTAATTAGTTGTTTCTTTATTCACCCTTTTTATCAGTACCAGAGAGATAGAAGGAGGATGTGGATGTTATTTATAGAATACCCAAAATGTTCCACATGTAAGAAGGCTAAGAAATGGTTGGATGACCACAACATTACTTATACCGACCGTCACATTGTCGAAGAGAATCCAACTTATGATGAGTTGAAAGAATGGTACATACGAAGCGGATTACCACTTAAGAAATTTTTTAATACCAGTGGAATGTTATATAAGGAACAGAAGTTGAAAGATCGTTTGCCTGAAATGAGCGAGGATGAGCAATTGCAGTTACTGGCAACTAATGGTATGATAGTAAAGAGACCGCTTGTAGTGAAAGATGATTGTATCCTTGTTGGTTTCAAGGAGACAGAGTGGGAACAATTAAATATATGATTATTTATTTTACAGAAGTAGAATGGTAAGAATCAGGATGATGGATTGGTACAGAGAATATGTTAGGAAACACACAAGGAAAACTTTTAAATGAATACATAGAAGATTATGTGGTATTTGATCTGGAGACAACCGGGGTTTCTCCATATAATGATGAAGTTATCGAGATTTCAGCGGTAAAAGCCAGAAAAGGGAAAGTAGTAGAAGAGTTTAGCGAATTGGTAAATCCCAAAAGAACGATTCCCTTTGCAGCGAGCAGGGTAAATAATATAACGGACGATATGGTTTCGGATGCACCGTTTTTTGATGAAGTGCTGAGACATTTTCTGGAATTTGTTGGAGAAGATGTGTTAGTTGGTCACAATATTCAAAGCTTTGATATGAAATTCATTTACAGAGATTGCGAGAGATATTTTCATCAGTTGATAACAAATGACTATGTGGATACGCTTATTCTTGCAAAAAGATGTTTTCCGGAATGGAGACATAGAAGACTGGGGGATTTGGCAGACTATTACGGAATATCAACACAAGGTGCACATAGGGCATTAGCGGATTGCAGAATGAATCAGCGTGTTTTTGAATTACTTGGCAAAGAAATGAATACGGAGAAAAAGAAAACACTTGACTCCAATGTAAAGACGTGTCCGTTATGCAATCTGCCATTAAAGAAAAGAAATGGACGATATGGGGAATTCTGGGGTTGCACGGGATTTCCTAATTGCAGATATACTGAGAATATATAATCAATAGAAGGAGAATCGATCACATAAAGATGGAACGGTTAGATAAGATTATAGCGTTGAGAAAACATTTACATCAGATACCGGAAGCTTCTATGCATGAGGTGCAGACGAAGAAGGTGCTAATGCAATTTCTGAAAGAGAATGCAGATTGTTTTGTTGTAGATAAAGGAGAGTGGTTCTATGCGGTGAGACGAGCAATTAGTGAACCGACACAGCCGCCAATCGCATTTCGGGCAGATATGGATGCGGTCTGCGGAGCGGATGGAAAGCCGGGACATTATTGCGGGCATGATGGACACAGTAGCATTTTGTGTGGAGTAGCCATGTATCTTGCAGAACAGAATCTATCTTTGACAAGAGATGTGTATCTGATCTTTCAACCGGCAGAGGAGATAGGGCAGGGTGCAAAATTATGCAAGACATTGATATGTGAGAAAAACATTGCAGAGATTTACGGTTTGCATAACATTCCGGGATATCCACTGCATCAGATTCTGGTACGCAGGCAGACATTTGCATGTGCGTCGACAGGATTAGCAATACGCATGAAAGGAGTTCCAAGCCATGCTGCATATCCGGAAGCAGGACGGAATCCGGCAATTCCTTTTGCCAATCTTTTGTCAGCACTTGAACAGCTTACGGACGATATACGGAAACAGAATGAATTTGTATTGATGACAGTGATCGGAATGGATATAGGAAGTGTTAATTATGGAGTTTCTGCGTCAGAGGGAGAATTACGGCTTACGGTGAGAGCAGAGAGACAACATGTATTTGATGCTTATTTAGAAAGTATTCAGAGACTTGTTGAACAATATGCATGCAAGGGTGGATTTCCTTATACGATTGAGGAAATCGAACGATTTCCTGCAACAGAGAATTCGCAAAATGGTGTGGAGCGGATTTGTGATGCGGCAAAGAAGATGAATCTCAAAGTAAGCGAGTTAGAACAACCAATGCGATGGTCAGAGGATTTTGGATATTACTTACAGGAAACAACGGGTGCATTTTTCGGAATTGGAGACGGCAAGGATCATGCACAGTTACATATGGCTGAGTATGAATTTCCGGATGCAATTATTGAAACGGGGATTCAGATGTTTTTGGCACTCATTTAGAGATAGTAGTTGATCGGAGATGATACGCAGATGGCAGGCTGGGATAAAAAAGCAGGAATCATATTGAGTAATAATGTATCAGAGGATAAGATCTGGTCATTGTTTAATTATGTCTTTTCAAATGCTTGCGGTAAAAGAAATACATACAAGTTTGGATTGATCAAAGCGATATCAGATAATTTATTTAATTGTGAATGGACTGTTTCTGGGTATAAGCTATCTTTTAATGATCTGTTTTCTAAGTTTGCTGAAAATTATTGGAATTTGGTTGTAAAATATGGCTTGCGACAGATGCGTCCGGATGGAAAATCGGAATATTCCAAGATTGAACAAATATTTCTTGATATAGTACAGAAATATGATGTATTGAAGGAATTAACATTTTCTGGTTTGACACAAAATGATATGGATTGGGTCACAAGAGAAACAGCGAAGAATTGTAAGAAATATGTTTTGGGTGCGTTATACAATGATTTTGAGGGATTATTTTATGCATTTGATGTGAATCATCAGGATTATATAATTTTAAATCCTCCGGTATATGATTTTATGTTGCGTTACAAACCGGAGATTGAAAAATTGAATTATTTTGCTTGGGCAAAATTTTTGGAAACAATCAATGATGAGTCAGTGCTGATTAAACTTTTGGATAAACTGGAATTAGCAACACCACATAGAGAGGATTTATCCATATATCGCGAGATTCTTAGAAAAGAATTTGAAGAGAATACTTGTTTTTACTGTGGTAAGAAACTGACGAGCGTTGTTCATGTAGATCATTTTATTCCTTGGTCATATGTGAAAGATGATAAGATGTGGAATTTTGTTCTTTCTTGTTCATCATGTAATTTAAAGAAAAATAATAGAATTCCGGTGGAACGCTTCTTAATTAAAATTCAGAACAGAAATAGCAGAGCAAAGCAGATTCAGAATAGGATTGTATATGAGGATTTTAAGGAATATAATAATGATAGACTGCAAAGATTATGGAAATATGCACAGTTAAGCGGATTGAAAGAATTTTCGTTATAATATTTTGCGTTAAGGAAAGGAGATTAACATGAGAGGTTGGAGAAAGATTTTATTTAGTATTGGTTGCATTAGTGTACTTGCTTTGCAAAGTATTTGTGTACATGCAACAGATGCTGCAATGAACAATCCGGACGTGAATAAAGAAGCAGCGAAAGAGAATCCGGATACGAAGGCTGCTTACGAAAAGGCAGGAATTATATACGAAGGTGAGGATAAGAAAGAAGAGACGATTGCACAATATGGCGCTGCATCCGTTGCACAATCATTGGACTCTAATCTGTTTTCAACATCCTCCAGGTATGACCGTATTATATTTCAACCGGAGAAAAATGGTATTTATTTTATCAAGTATAATAATAAGAACTATGGGTATTATGATGTGTTTTTTTATGATCTGAATACAAAGTCATATAAGAATGTATATACTTTTCGTACAGGTGACTGTCAGCTGTATACTACCAAGGATGCATTTTATTATATGACCGGAAAGGCGGGCTCCTTATCAGAAAAAGTTACAGTGGGAGATAAGACATATGGGAATACATATACTGTCACAATTACAAAATATGATCTTATCACAGGGAAGACATCAGAAACAACATTAGATGCAATATATTGTAATGGCTATTGGGGCAATTTTGTAAGTTGCATAGGAGTGGATACGAAAGGCAGAATGTATGTGGCAACAAATGAAGATGAATTGTTGTTGTATGATCGTCAGGGAAAATGTCTGAGTAAACAATCTTACACAGGAGAAATATATGAATTTTACGGTTTTGATGCAACCAATGGTAATTTCTATTATAAAGGGCAATATAATTGGAGATATTGGGGTTACGATCATTATATGGCATCTTTGATGGCGGGTAATGTGGATTCAAATAATAAGATTGCGTTACCGGAAGCAAATCTTTCTATTTTATATCAGATGGGATTTTTTACTCATCAACAGCCGGTAACTATGTTAAATGATAAATATTTAGCAGTGCTTACCACATTTTCTTCGGACACGTTGTTATTATTAGACTCGAACGTCTACGATTATACGGATCACACAGAACAGTCTACCAGTATCAATTTGCTCAATAGCGGTGTGTCAGTTTCCGTTTTAAATGTTGGCAATCCGAATGTTTCGAAATTAGCACTTCAGACATCAAAATCTGAATATGAAAATGATATGGATACAAGTAGTATCGGTCCACGGTGTGCTTTGACATCGGACGGGAATAGATTAATTGTAAAGACGGATGACTGTTCTTTGACAGAGTATGATATAGCCGGGAAGACAAAGATATCAGAAGTAAAGACAACACATCCGGTATATACATTTGCAATGTATGGTAATCAATGTGTTGCAATCGAAAAAGAAAATAATGCTTATTATATAGAGACGATTGAGTGGACATATCCGACAGATTATTCTGTTATGGCACCAGCAACTATGCAGGTTGGAGATTGTATATCTATAGCGAATCAGACGGACAGTTCCTTTGTATTGGATTATACATATGAAAGTTCAGATCCTAATACAGTAAGTGTTGATAAGAATGGAAAGTTGCTTGCATGGAAGAAAGGTTCTGCCACGATCAAAGTTCATGCATCACCGATTAATGTGGATAAGACGTTGACGATTACGGTTACGGATTCGGTTGCATCTGCAAATACGAAGTATTATTCTACAACTGCGACTAAGGGAAAGGCATCTGGTAACATGCACAATCCAGAGCCGACAGGTTATTATGGAAATACTATATCTTCTTACTTGACGCAGCTTTCGGATGGCGGTTACGAACGAGTAGAATTTTTAGAGCAAAAGGTATGGATTGAGACATATAATAGTGCATTTGGATTGGTGAAACAAAAAAGTATCAAGCCGGAATTGCCCCTGATTGGTGGATTCTTTAGTGGTGAACAATATAACTTTGTTGTATATGGTCAGTTCAATTCGGCACAGAGTGACAGTGTGGAGACATTCCGGATTGTCAAATATGATAAGGCGTGGAATCGGGTAGGTGCCTGTACTGTGTATGGAGCCAATACCTATGAGCCGTTTGAGGCTGGTGGATTAAGTATGGCAGAAAAGAATGGAACTTTATATGTTCATACCTGTCATACCATGTATGCAGGGGATGATGGATTGCATCATCAGGCAAATTGTACATTTTGTGTACAACAATCGGATATGCAATTGATAGATTCGTATAGCGGAGTAATGAATCTGTCGTATGGATATGTCAGCCATTCCTTTATGCAGTTTGTTAAGACGGATGACACATATGTGTATAGAGTGGATTTGGGAGATGCTTATCCAAGAGGAATAGCTTATACAGCAACTAAAATGACTGATAAGATTCGGAAACCATCTGCATATGGAACGGTAAAGAATTTCAGTGGCTCGACCGGAAACAATTGGACCGGTAATAATTTAAGTGGTATGGAATTGTCGGATGATTATTGTCTGATTGTGGGATGCGGAAATGATGGAACATATGCAGTCAATTACAATACCTGGGTTGTATCAGTAGACAAAGAAAAGGGAACCTTTAATGAAAATGTAGTGACAGCGCATAGCAAGAATGACAATGCATCTACCGGACAACCGAAGTTAGTGAAACTTAATAACAATCAGTTCCTGTTGATGTGGGAGGAATATAGCTATAACAAGAAGACGGAAGAGGCCGGAGGTTATGTTACAAAGATGGTACTTTTGAATCCGAATGGTGAACTGGCATCGGCAATTTATCAGACACCATTAGCTTTGTCGGAATGTTCGCCAATTGTGAATTCAGAAGGACAGGTTGTATGGTATGTAACAAATGGTGATTCTCCTACATTTGTTAAGATCAATCCATATCAATTGCAGAAGGTTCAGGAGACAAGTAAGAATGTGAAATTATTTGCTAAGGATAATACCGACAATCTGCCTGCTAAGGTTGGAACAAAATTAAAGTACAAGAAGAATCAATATGTCGTGATGGAGGACGGTACGGTTGCTTTTGTTAAACCAGGCAAAAAGAAGATTACAAGCTTGAGCATTCCGGCACAGATCAAATCGAATGGACATACTTATAATGTTTCGGAGATTAAATCAAAGGCATTTAACGGTTGTAAGAAGCTTAAAAAAATCACGATTGGTAAGAATATCAGAGTAATTGGAACAAAGGCGTTTTATAAATGTACAGCGCTAAAAAAGATATTGATTCCTTCAAAGGTTGAGAAGATTGGAAAGAATGCATTTTATGGATGTAAGTCATTAAAAGATATTCGGATCAAGACAACCAAACTATCCAATAAGGCAGTCGGTTCGGGGGCATTTTCTAAGATTCATTCAAAAGCAGTGGTCAGAGTGCCATCTAAGAAACTGAAACCGTATAAAAAACTTTTAAAAAGAAAAGGTGTAAAAGGAAAGAAACAGCGAATTAAGAAATAAAAAAGGCGGATGCAATTGCCAAACAAAGAAGAAATGGAAGGAATTTATATGAGGGATTTTGGAGCAGTTAAGGTGATTTGTCGTGTTATTACATTGATAGAGTTTATTGCATTTATGTTTGCAGCATATATGATGCCGGAATTCATGGATCAGGGGATCTTTGCAGATGTGAAGGAACAGACAAGATATATACTGGTTGGATTGGGAATCGCATTGGTTGTTATGATGATTGTTTCCCTGATCGTAAAATATACTATGAAAGATGCATCAAAAGTGACACCGTACCGAATCGTGGATGTAATAACCAGACTGGTATTCACAATGCCTGCGGGACTTGTGATTATGTATTATTTGGAAGATGCAAAAGGATACGAAGATCTGATATGTGCAATTGTCGGCACCTGTATATTCATTGTAATGAATGCCGCATTGAAATTTACATTGCAGGAGACAATGAACGTATCTTTTATGCGCTCAGATAGTCTGTAATATTTTTCGCTTGCATTTTTATTGGATTCATGTATTATATTAATTATCAGGTTGTGCGACTGACGGAAGCTGGGAGTACCCAGGGGGAACACAACACGAAGAATTGCCGACCGTCTGGGCACCGTTTTGGAGTACCAGGCGGTTATTTTTATGGTTTATTTCCAAGGGATAGTGTCTCATGGAAGAAGATTTGATCTAGCATAAGGAGGTAGTTATGAAACAGCAGTCATTAGCAGCAGAATTAAGTGCAACATCCTATCCAGGAAGAGGAATTGTGATCGGTAAGACACCGGACGGAACACATGCAGCAATTGCTTATTTTATCATGGGTAGAAGCGAGAACAGCCGTAACCGTATCTTTGTGGAGGATGGAGAAGGAATCCGCACACAGGCATTTGATCCTTCTAAGTTGGAAGATCCAAGCCTGATCATCTATGCACCGGTTCGTGTACTGGGCAATAAGACAATCGTTACAAATGGTGACCAGACCGATACGATCTATGATCTGATGGATAAGCAGTACACATTTGAGCAGGCACTTCGCACAAGAGAATTTGAGCCGGATGCACCAAACTACACACCTAGAATTTCAGGGATTCTTCATTTTGACAAGGGAGCATTTAATTATGCAATGTCAATTCTTAAGAGCAATAACGGCAATCCGGATGCATGCAACCGCTATACATTTGCTTATGAGAATCCGGTAAATGGAGAAGGACATTTCATTCACACTTACATGGGCGATGGCAATCCATTGCCAAGTTTTGAGGGTGAACCGACTTTAATCGATATTCCGAACGATATGAACGAGTTTGCAGATCTTGTATGGAATAATCTGAATGAAGACAACAAAGTATCTCTGTTTATCCGTTATATCAATATTGCAGACGGAACATGTGAGACAAAGATCATTAACAAGAATAAATAATATATATTTTGACACATATTTTAAGGAGGAAATATAACTATGAACGAGATCCAGTTAAAATACGGCTGTAACCCAAACCAGAAACCATCCAGAGTATTTATGAAGAACGGAGCAGACTTACCAATCAAGATTCTTTGCGGTAAGCCGGGCTATATCAACTTATTAGATGCATTTAACGGCTGGCAGTTAGTAAAGGAATTAAAGAAGGCAACCGGTCTTCCTGCTGCAACATCATTTAAGCATGTATCTCCTGCAGGTGCGGCAGTTGGACTTCCGCTTACTGAAGTAGAGAGAAAGATCTATTGGGTAGATGATATGGGAGAGTTATCTCCGCTTGCAAATGCGTATGCCAGAGCAAGAGGTGCAGACAGAATGTCTTCTTTTGGTGATTTCATTTCTTTGTCAGACGTGTGTGATGTATCGACAGCAAAGTTAATTAAGCGTGAAGTATCCGATGGTGTGATCGCACCGGGATATGAGCCGGAAGCATTAGAGCTTTTGAAGGCAAAGAAGAAGGGTAATTACTGTGTTATCGAGATTGATCCGGAATATGTTCCGGCTCCGATTGAGCAGAAGGATGTATTTGGTGTAACCTTTGAGCAGGGTAGAAATGAGCTTGTGATCAATGATGAATTATTCGCTAATGTAGTAACCGAGAACAAAGAGATTCCGGAGCAGGCTAAGATTGATCTTGCCATTGCTATGATCACTTTGAAATATACACAGTCTAATTCCGTATGTTATACGAAGGGTGGACAGGCAATCGGTATTGGTGCCGGACAGCAGTCAAGAATTCATTGTACAAGACTTGCTGGACAGAAGGCAGATAACTGGTTCCTGCGTCAGAATCCAAAGGTGTTAAATCTTCCATTTAAGGATGGTATCGGACGTGCAGACCGCGATAATACGATTGACGTATATATGAGTGATGATTATATGGATGTATTAGCAGATGGAACATGGGAGAATTTCTTCACGGAGAAACCGGAAGTGTTTACGAGAGAAGAGAAACGTGCATGGCTTGACCAGATGACAGATGTGGCTCTTGGCTCTGACGCATTCTTCCCATTTGGTGATAACATTGAGCGTGCTCACAAGAGTGGTGTGAAGTACATTGCACAGCCGGGTGGATCAATCCGCGATGACAATGTAATTGATACTTGTAACAAGTATGGAATGGCAATGTGCTTTACCGGCATTCGTTTGTTCCATCACTAAAAGAATATGAATAAGACATTGCGGAATGTGCTGATCGTGGTTTGTTGTCTGACTGTATTCTTTGTGGTTGTGCCACTTTTTAACCGTGGTCAGGATGAAGATACGGAAGCAGTAATATATCCGCTGTTTGGTCAGCAATATTCAGATATAATCACGGATACGAATCATATTGCATTATTGGATCAGAAGATGGAATTTCCACTGCCGATGAAAGATCTGCCGGAAACATTTCATATTGCAAAGCGTTACTATGATGATATGACAGATGGGATTGATGCCGGAGATTCCTTTCAGTGTGAATTACTCAATGATTCCGATGAACCGGTTGCTTATATCAAGGTGACGAACCAGAAGAAGAATACCGTGCAGTCACCGGATGATATGGTGATCACTTATATTGTGGCATCCTCTTTTCAGACGCAGGATAAGCAATATGCCGTACCGTTTGTGATTCGGGATGGAATCGGAATCGGTTCGACTGCAGAAGAAGTAAAGCAGATATTTACGGAGGTGGATATTCCGGAAAATGATGATTACAGCGTGGTAAATGTGGATTCCGGTATTCAGAAGATCACATTGGAATTTGTAGACAAGACAGTTTACAAGATGGCAGTAAGTAGTTATTGACAAATATTCTATTCTTGATTATACTGTACCTATTCGTGGCGTTGATAAGAATAAGTAGTAAGAAGCAATCCCATACAGAGAGCTGCCGGCAGGTGAGAGGCGCATGGAAGACTTGTTATGAATACCTCTTTGAGCCTCATACCGAACGGTAGATTCCCAGTAGGCTATGACGATTGATGTACGTTATAACATCGGGTATTTCCTGTAAGCTTTACAGATGATACCTGCTAAGGCAGCAGATGCGAGTCTGGTGTGAATTTAGGTGGTAACACGGGTGATATGCTCGTCCTATACGAAGAATCGGTAGGACGAGCTTTTTGTTTTGTCCTGCTATGTTACGATAGATGATTATGAAATATACGTTTCAGAATCAACTATGAGATGGATAAGAAAGTGAGGATGGAAAAATGACAATTTATGATGAATTAGTCGCAAGAGGGCTGATTGCCCAGGTAACAGATGAGGAAGAGATTAAGGAATTGATCAACAACGGAAAAGCAACGTTTTATATTGGATTTGACCCAACCGCAGACAGTCTGCATGTTGGACATTTCATGGCACTTTGCCTGATGAAGCGTTTACAGATGGCAGGTAACAAGCCGATTGCATTGATTGGTGGTGGTACAGCTATGATTGGTGATCCTTCCGGACGTTCCGATATGCGTCAGATGATGACAAAAGAAACAATTGAGCACAACTGTGAATGTTTCAAAAAACAGATGAGTAAATTCATTGATTTCTCAGAGGGTAAGGCGTTAATGGTAAATAATGCCGACTGGTTATTGGATCTGAACTATGTGGATGTATTGCGCGAAGTTGGAGCACATTTTTCCGTAAACAGAATGTTGTCGCATGAATGTTACAAGCAGCGTATGGAACGTGGTCTTACTTTCCTGGAGTTTAACTACATGATCATGCAGAGTTATGATTTCTTTGAGTTATTCCAGAAATATGGATGTAACATGCAGTTTGGTGGCGATGATCAGTGGGCCAATATGCTTGGTGGTACAGAATTGATCCGTCGTAAACTGGGCAAGAATGCATGTGCCATGACGATTACGTTATTGCTTAATTCCGAAGGCAAGAAGATGGGTAAGACACAGTCTGGTGCGGTATGGCTTGATCCAAACAAGACTTCTCCGTTTGATTTCTATCAGTACTGGAGAAATGTAGCCGATGCGGATGTATTAAAATGTATCCGTATGCTGACATTCCTTCCGTTAGAGCAGATTGACGAGATGGATACATGGGAAGGAAGCCAGTTAAATCAGGCAAAAGAGATTCTTGCATTTGAGCTTACCAAGTTAGTACACGGTGAGGAAGAGGCAAAAAAAGCACAGGATGCTGCCAGAGCATTATTTGCAGGTGGTGGAAATGCAGACAATATGCCTGCCACGAATTTAACCGCAGATGATTTTAATGAAGAGGGAAAGATTGGTATTCTTGACCTGATGGTGAAAGCAGAATTAGTTACTTCTAAGGCAGAGGCACGTCGTGGTGTTCAGCAGGGTGGTGTAACGGTGAATGGTGATAAAGTGAATGATCCGTTTACTGCTTTTACTAAGGATGATTTTGCAGCTGACTTTGTATTGAAGAAAGGTAAGAAGAACTTCCGCAAAATTACAGTAAAATAATCCCTTGCACAGCGTAAGGATTGTGAGATGTGTGA
>OLNZ01000119.1_pt1 | contig 90795 bp, 83 predicted proteins | sample 1672981 | NCBI WGS metagenome assembly OLNZ01 (sample SAMEA3136743, study PRJEB25190) | human gut metagenome | biome: human gut; feature: human-associated habitat; material: faeces | place: Austria | collected 2013 | reverse complement strand
GGAGCTGTCGCGGCAGTTCCTTCAAGTACGCTCTGCGTGCTGAGAACGGTGCCGTCCCAATCCTTGAACGTTACGATGTAATATGTCTCAACAGGAGCAGATGATGTAATCTTTTTATAGATCTTGATGCTGTTGCCTGTGTTCTTGCCCGTCGTGAAGCGCGCGGTGGTGGAAGAGCTGTACGAGAGATAGTAATAGCCCTCGGAGTCTGCGCTGTTGGCAAGATCCGTTCCGTCATACTTCCATGTGATGGCGTTTGTGCCCGGATAGAGGTATTCCGACGAATTGAGCGTCATATAATTGCCGTCGTCGAGGCTCTTGAGCGTAAAGCCGTCCGTTGTGTTGCCCTCGGCCTTCCAAAGTATCTCGTTTACGTTGACGGTGCTCGCTACCTGGCATTCATCGCCGCTTATCGTTACGGATACCGGGCTGAGGTAGTAGCCGTAGGAACCTACCGTGTTGTTGCTTACGGCGTATGCGTCAGACGCGACGATTATGTATTCGCCGCCGTCCTCAAACTGGTCGGCAACAAGATAGCCTTCGAACGCTGTAACCGTTACGGTGCAGGTGTCGGTAAACGTGCTGCCCGAAACGTTGTCGGTCACGGTGCAGGTGATAGTCGTCGTGCCGGTTGCGATGCCCGTTACTTTACCGTTGCTATCCACTGTAGCGATGGCGGTGTTGTCGCTTGACCAGGCTGTAGTATAATCGTTGGCATTGCTCGGATTAACCGTCAGCGCGATGCTCGCCGCTGCGCCCTCCGCAACCTCGGCGGTATCGGGTATGCTGATGGCTGTTACGGCAACAGGCTCATTATTAAGCTTGATACCGACATATTTAAGTGTAGAGCTTGCGCCGCTCGGCGGATTGAATACGCCGTTCACGGGTTTGACGGTTATGAATCCTCCGCCGTATATGCTTGCGCTTGTGCCTGTGAACACAACGGGAGCAAGCAGATCATATACGTTCTCGACGTTATATACGGTTGTCGGATCATATCCCGGCTGCATGATAAAGCCGTTCTCGCCGCCATCGTTGGCAATCATAGATGTGAAGAAGCCCTTTGCAACGTTTGCAATAGTTGTACCCATAGCGTTTGCAACGGCCGTCGTGCAGCTCGAGCCGTTCTTGACGCTGTTCATGATGGTTTTGTAAACTGTCGTTCCGCCCGTCTGCGTGTAGAGATACTGACTGAATAGCATCACTATCGCATAGCGCGCATAAATGTCATCGCCGTTATTATCCCATGCATAGATCGAGCCGCCCTTATGGAGATTATAGCTCGAATTATATTCAAACTCTGAAGCGACATTGGAAATATCGGCAACGGCCGAGAAATGGCTGTTATGCCAGCTCTGTATGCGGTTGAAAAGACCTACTCCGGGGTAGAACATCTCCTCCGTTGCGCCGGAGAACGACTCATTGAGCCATGTATCCATGCCGCCCGTTACGGAATAGTTGATAAGATGCTGGAACTCATGCATAAATGTTCCGTAGCAGCTTGTGACGTCTTCGCGTGTTTCGCCGCTCGTCGTCGTATACCGGATTCCGGGATAAGTATCGATATGGATCATCGGAAGGCTGTTATAGCTGAAGTCGCCCGACCAAAAATATCCGGCGACATAGCCCTGGCCGGGCTGCCATCCATCGTCTATGTTATAGAACATAAGGTTGACCTTGCCGTCGCTGTTGGAATCTCTGAACGCACCGAACGAATCGGACATGCGTGTGAAGTTTTTGTCAAACTCCGCAGCTACGGTCTCGGCATAGCTCTCATTCATCGTGTCGAGCGGATAGTAGCTCTCGTTTGTAACGGTCCAGATGCGGCAGTGCTCACCGACGTAAAGAACCTTAAACTGCACCGACGAGCCGCCCGGGCTGTAGTTGGTTATGCTGAAGTTCTTTGTTGTTCCGACAGGATAGCTTGCCTTTACGGGGTTGTCACGAATCTTTGTAATGTCCTCATAGCCGAATTCACCGTCGACGTCAATTATGTAAGGACGGTCAGCGTCTATCTTGGAGGCGCCCTTCATTTGCGCGCTCGTACCTACGCTCGTCTCAATAAGGCCCGTGAGGGTGCCGGTCGACACACTTGACGATGTGCTTGTTCCGGGATTATAGATAACTACATAATCGCCCTCATATCCTCCGGTAGCATCGTCGTCTATGACGACGCCCGAGTTCATTCTGTTAATCTCAACCGTGTCGCTCGCGCCGATAGCGAATGTTGTCGGCATTACGGAGACGACAAGCATGAGCGTCAGTATAAAGCTTATTGCTTTTCTCATGTTGAGTTTCATTTTTCCTTCCTCCATTTATTTTCGCGATTCGGGCTGCACGTCCCGATCGACATATATATATTTTACTTTTTAATCTATATATTGTCCATACAGCTGTGCAAAACTATATTTTTATTTTCGTTGCGGCAGCAGCGTCTGTTTTTTTGTCAACATTGTGAAATCTTCGAAACATTTCGGCTTTTGAAATAGACTTTGTACGGCCATGCTGATATACTTCAATATTATTTTAGAACATTCGGAGGAATATCATGGTACGCATAAGCGCGGACAGTACGTGCGATCTTTCAGAGGAACTGATTGAAAAATACAACATAACAATAGTGCCGCTGTATGTCAGGGTCGGTGAAGAGGAGCGCTTGGACGGCGTAAATGTAAGTCCCGACGATATATTTTCATATTTTGACAGCACAGGAAAGCTCTGCACCACCGCAGCGCCCAGCATCGGCGACTATGCCGAGCATTTCAAGCGGCTTACCGCTGGCGGCGACAGCGTTGTGCACGTCAGCATAAGCGCAGAATTTTCGAGCTGCTATCAGAACGCATGTGCCGCCGCAGAAAATTTCACGAACGTATATGTCGTTGATTCCCGCAACCTTTCAACGGGTCACGGTCATATCGTCATCGAAGCCGCGCTGATGGCGCAGCAAGGTCTCGACGCCGCAACGATAAAGGAGCGCTGTGATGAGCTCGCCCCGCGCGTCGACGCAAGCTTCGTTCTCGAATACCTCAATTATCTTTATAAAGGCGGCCGCTGCTCAGGCGTTGCTGCGCTTGGCGCGAACATACTCGGTATAAAGCCCTGCATCGAGGTAAAGGACGGCAAAATGGTCGTCGGCTCGAAATACAGAGGCTCGTTCGAAAAAGTTGTCAAGGCATACATACGCGAGCGTCTCACCGCACGCGATGACATCATTTACGACAGGATATTTATCACTCACACAAAATGTCCCGAAGGCATCGTAGACGTCGCCCGCAAGTGCATAGAGGAATGCGGCAGCTTCAACGAAATAATAGATACAATGGCAGGCTGCACGGTATCGAGTCATTGCGGACCGCACTGTCTTGGTGTGCTCTACATCCATAAGAACAAGAAATAATTGCTTTATAGCTGTCGAAAAGTGGCCATAGGCCACTTTTTGATTCTTTATATGCCTTGTGTTTTAAGCGATGCAGTCAATATAGTCTTTCATAATTTCCATTATGAAGTCGGCTTCCCTCGGGGCATATCTTGGCGACCGCGCCATTGAAGCCGCCGCAAACCCGCTGTCGGTAAAAAGCGCATAATCGTCGTAGACTCTGAAGCTTATCATCGGCTCTTTCCCATTTGCGCCCTCAAACAGCGCACTTACGGGCGAGCGAAGAAATATGCCGCTGTATTCGTCATTTTCATCGGTTATTGCTATCTCGGGAGGTATGTCAAAGCGCGAGCGCGGGTTTCGCACGAACGTAAGCGTACCTATCATTCTAAATGCGGCCGCAAATAAAAGATAGTTTGCCTCATCGAGCTGTCGGCAGTCGTAATATCTCGACAGACTGCGCCTTTTCTGCGGAGGAAGCGACAGCACACGGCTCGTCACGAAGCCTGTGCCGGGTTTACCTATCCCAAGGTCGCTGTGAGCATCAACATGCACTACGTCAAACGGATCCGTAAGCTCTCCTTTTTCAATAAGCTCCATCCAAAACGCAAGCGCCTCGTCGTGCGTCTCAAACAGTCTGCCTTTAATTGGTCTGTGTGCGTCTAATCCGCAGTTTTCCTCCAGAAACCTTCGCACATCGCCTTCACTCCACGGCTCATGACCAAAAACACTCGGCCGCTCGCCGACGTCCGCAAGCGGGCAGCAATCGGCAAGGAAAAAATCCATGTCGAGATCAAGCACCTTTGAAGCGCCCATATATCCTCCTGCGCCATGCAAAGCGCCAAATGCAAGAATTTCACTGTGTGCAAGCGCATAATGCTCTTTTTCAGCCGCGCCCGACCCGTCCTTCGAGCGTCCCCGATCATCAGGCCGTTTCGCTGTGCCGGCGCAGCCCGCTCCTATTTATCGCCGCGCTGCCTTTTGGCCCACAGCAGCGCGTTTTTTACAGCTTCAAACGGGGACTGCTCAGCGGCCTTAGCAAGCGCCCTGAAATCATCCCGTCGGGACGCAAAAACGACTGCCTCGGCCGTCAGCTTCCCGTTTCCCGATTTATTCCTGCCGACAAGCTCCCGCGCCGCCTTAGTGTCACCCGCAAGCAGTTTTTGTATATCGAACGCGTCTCTTGCGGCTTCGCTCGGAGTCTCAACGTTAAGCGCCCCGTTTCGAGGGCATACGTCCTGGCAGACTTCGCAGCCCAAGTATTTCGTCAAATGCTCCTTTACGAAATCAGGATGATCCGCATCGTTCATGTATGCGCGTATGCAGCGTGAATAATCCACGCCTTTTGAGGAAATTGCCACCATCGGGCAGGCGCGCGTGCATTCCGAGCAGCCTCCGCAGGCGTTTTTTTTGCACGAATAGCGTTCGGGTTCGCAGCCGTCAGCAGCCGCCGCCATGAAAACGACGCGAGTGCCGAGACCGTCTATGTCAACGAGTCCGTTCCTGCATACCGTACCCACGGATGCGGCTTCACAAAGCGGCTTTATGCGTATGAACGGCCGCGCCGCGCTTATCCCTTCGTCCTCTGCGTCGCGCATAAAATCGTTGAACGCGTGATATGCCCTGTTTGACGCCAGATAGTATGCGGGTATATGCTCATTGCCGTCGAACGGGTTATACGAGTAGGCGAGCAAGAGTATGCAACGCCCGCCCGCCTCGGCGCGCTCTTCATCGGGGAGCAGGTCGGCGCTTATGAACCATATTCGCGCGAAGCCGTGCTTTTCCGCAAGGCCGCGCAGCTTACGATTTATATCTTCCAATCCGTTAAAGCTCCAGCTTCAGGTCTCCATACTTGATTATGTTCAGCTTCCTGAAAAGCTCGGATATTGCAAGCGTAAGCGCTGCGGGAAGCACTATGCATACGAGTATAAGCCCTATCCAGTCCCACGCCGAGCCGAAGCCGTCTGCCGCTATAAGCCCTATCGGGCCGACAAGACCGCATGTTCCCATCCCCGACGCTATCGCCATGGAGTCGGCTATTTTAAGCTTAAACACGCATGTTGCAATCGGGCCCGTTATCGCCGAAGCGATCGTGGGCGGCAGCCATATTACGGGCTTTCTTACAATATTACCCATTTGCAGCATGGATGTACCAAGCCCCTGCGCGACGAGGCCCGCCCATCTGTTTTCGCGGAAGCTCATCACGGCAAAACCTATCATCTGTGCGCAGCAGCCGGCCGTAGCCGCGCCTCCTGCAAGCCCTACGAGACCGAAGGTGTAGCATATGGCCGCAGAGCTTATCGGCAGCGTCAACGCTATGCCGACAAGCACCGACACGAGAATCCCCATAAAGAACGGCTGCAGCTCCGTCGTTTTTACTATAAGCTCGCCGAATTTATTCATAACATAGCTGATTCCCGGGCCTATAAGCGTCGATATCAATATACCCGACAGAATTGTTACGCAGGGCGTGACGAGTATGTCAACCTTTGTTTCTTTATAAACGGCTTTGCCGAGCTCCGCCGCCACTATTACGGCCAAAAGCGTACCGAGCGGACCTCCGAGGTCGTTCGAGCCTACGCCGACGGCGCAAAGCGAGAACAGTACGAGCGGCGGCGCGTTGAGAGCCGCGCCTATCGCAACCGCCATAGCCGGGCCCGCAGCCTGCTTCGCGTACGAAGCCGCCGTCAAGAGCCATGCAAAGCCCGTCTTGTCGGCTACAGTTTCGAATATCGTTCCGATAAGCAGCGACGCAAACAGGCCGAGCGCCATATAACTCATCGCGTCTATTAAGTATCTTTTTACGGATATCTCTATGCCCTTGCGCTTCAAAAAGCCCTTAAATGACTTTTTTTCCATTTTCCTGCCCCCATTGTTTTAATTTTCTTACTAATCATATCCTTATATTCCCGCAAATGCAACCTCACTTCGCGGTTTATTTAACATATTTTGTCTTACTACTTGTTTTCGCGCCTTTATTCCTATAGAATACATTATTGTTAATTATGATACAGGAGGGAAAATTATGTCTACCTGCGCTATTGTCGGAGTTAACTGGGGAGATGAAGGAAAGGGCCGCATGGTCGACCTTATCGCAAGCAATTATGATATTGTTGTGCGCTATCAGGGCGGCAACAACGCCGGCCATACAGTTATAAACGAAATGGGGAAATTCGCCCTTAACCTCATACCTTCGGGCATTTTTAGAAGCAGCGTTGTAAACGTTCTTGGCAACGGCACCGTTATCGACCTCGAACACCTTTGCGGCGAAATCGAGCACCTCCGCGCAGCAGGCGTAAGCGTTACGCCGGACAACCTCAAAATCAGTGACAGAGCGATAATCGTATTTCCGTTCCATAAAGCTCAGGATGAATATGAAGAGGCGCGTCTCAAGGACGCTAAATATGGCTCAACAAAGCGCGGCATTGCCCCCGTCTACAGCGATAAATATCAAAAAAAAGGCGTGATGATGGGCGAGCTTCTCCTGCCCGAATATCTTGAAACGCGCATAAAGGGCATCCTGGAATGGAAAAATCTTACCATCTCCGGCGTTTACGGCAAGGAGCCCTTTAAGCTTGAGGATATACTTGCATGGACGCATCGTTACGGCGACATATTAAAGCATTTCGTCTGCGACACGGGCGAACTCCTAAGGGACGCTCACAGGAACGGCAAAAGCATATTGTTCGAGGCGCAGCTCGGCGCTCTGCGCGACATCGACCTCGGCATTTACCCCTTCACCTCGTCTTCATCGCCTCTCGCGGCGTTCGCGCCCATTGGCGCAGGCGTCCCCGATATAAGGCTTGACAGGGTAATAGGAATTGTCAAGGCGTATTCGACATGCGTCGGCGAAGGGCCGTTTGTGGCAGAGCAATTTGGGCCGGATGCCGACAGGCTGCGCGAAGAAGGACACGAATACGGCGCCGCCACGGGACGTCCGCGCCGCGTAGGTCCGTTTGACATACCTGCCTCCATGTACGGTCTTAAGGCTCAGGGCGCAACATGCGTAGCCCTCACTAAGCTCGACACGCTCTCTTACATGGAGCGCATTCCCGTTTGCACAAAATATAAGCTCAGCGACGGCACCGTCACAGAGATGTTTCCGCTCACTCCGTTCCAGTACGGCGCGGAGCCTGTAATTGAATATCTCGATGGTTGGCAAGCCCCCATTTCGCACATAAGGCGCTTTAAGGAGCTTCCAAAGGCCGCGCGCGATTATGTGCTGTATATCGAAGACGCCTTAAACTGCCGCATCGAGTATGTGTCCGTGGGCGCGAACAGAGACGAGATTATATACAGGTAATCAATTTTTTGCCGTAGCTTGGGGCGGTTTCGACCGTCCCATTTCTATGCTTCGGCGTACTTTGACTATTTCCCGGGAAATTTGTCGAGCATTCGGGAGGTGTTTATGAAATACAAATGCATTTTGCAGGATGAAGCAAAAGCGCTAATTGACGCTGCGAACAACTGTGTTGTGCTTGACGTGCGCACTTTCGAAGAGTTCAGAAGCGCCCACATTGCAGGCGCCATACTTATACCCGATTATGAGATATTCGACAGAGCCGAGGCGGAGCTTACGGATAAGTCGCAGCTTATACTTGTATATTGCCGAAGCGGCAGGCGCAGTAAGGCGGCGGCCGCTGTATTGACGATGCTCGGCTACTCGAATGTTATGGAGTTTGGCGGCATAATTGACTGGCCGTACGGCGTAGTCTCCGACGGCGACGCCTGAAGCGTCCGTCTTTATGAGCAACGTGTGAATATTTGCTTAACTTTTTATTATGATTGTTGCAACCGCCTTCCTGTTTTGCTATACTCGATGTGAAATATGAAAGGAGATTTTCAGCATGAAGAAACTTGTTTCTTTTTTACTCGCAATAACATTCGTGCTCGCTATTGCGGGCTGCGCTAAGACGGATAACGATGGACCTGTTGATGTACAAAACGGCGGTTCTACGGCTGCTCCCGATGTTACAGACAACTCATCTAATCGCACCACCGATGGCAGCGACAACAGCACCACCTCAAAGGATGTGCAGATACCTACAAGCGATGTCGTAATTTCAATCGAAGACGCTGTCGGCAAGACTGTCGAGAATCAGCAGCTTGTCGTAAAGGTAATCGACACCGCCGCTTTCGATGGTCTCAAGGCTTCAAGCATCTACTATGTCTGGATGTACGATAAGGACGGCGTTATCTCCTCGAAAACAACATTCTATTTCTACAGCACTGTCGAGGATCTGCAGGCCGACGTTACAACCATCGGCACGTCAAATATAGCCGAGAAGAACGAGGTCAGTCTCTACCTCAAGGTTACGTCTGTTATTGACAGCAGCAGCTCGGCAGTCAGACTCTCGACTTGGAGCAGCGATTCGTCGTCAATGCGTGCTGCAACGGATAAATATGAAATTGTTGAGTAGTTCGGTTTGAAATAATCGGGGTTTGGGGCTGTCGCTCACGCGGCGGCCTCTTTATTTAGGAGTATTGTCGTACAAGCCTTTTTTGCTTTGTGCTTTTACTTGTTCGATTCATTTGCTTTTTGCTCGTAACAGTAATATAATGATTTATACTTTTTCGCTTTCGGAGGCTAAATGAGAATCGACGTTCACACATTCACGAACCGCTATGCCGACAACAAGCTGCATTCGTGTACTGCAATAGTAATTGACGTTTTGCGCGCCACAACATCCATAATCCGCGCGGCTCAGAATGGTGCGCTGAAGATTATTCCCACAAAGGAGCCCGGTGATGCCGCCTCAGTGGCAATGAATATCGGCGCGCGCGATTGCGTGCTTGCCGGCGAGCGCGGAGGCATACGGCTTCCCGGCTTCGATATAGGCAATTCGCCGCTCGACTTTTCGCATGAACTCGTTTCAGGGAAAAATGTTATCTTCTGCACCACAAACGGAACACAGGCAATATGCGGTATGAGCGGCGCTGCCAACCTTCTCATAGGCGCTATGATAAACAGAACTGCCGTCGCAAGGCGCGCAGTCGAGCTTGGACAGGATATTGTTATAATGTGCGCGGGTACGGATGGGCGGTTCTCCGCCGACGACATTTGCGCTGCCGGCGCCATTATCGATGCCATCTACTCATTTGTTGGTCGCATACCGACAGATGACTGCGGCATTGTGTCTCATCTTCTTTATTGTGACTGGCTCGAAAACCGTATCGATCTCGACTCAACGCTCCACTGCTCAAGATTGATTCGGCTCGGCTTCGGAGATGATGTCAAGTTCTGCTTCACGCCCGATGTCACCGACGTCGTTCCCTTCCTCAAAGACGGCGTAATAACTGTCTAACGCATTTCGAATGCGGCGGCGCTCCGATTCGGCGTGCCGCTTTTTTTATTTTCAGTGCTTCTTTCTCTCGTTTCTGAATCGTCTTTTTTCTAAACGCGATAAAAAAGCGAAAGGCGGCACCGCTTTTGCAATGCCGCCATGTTTGAGTTACGGTCGATTAGAGGCTGTAATATGCCTCAAACTCTGCCGCGTTCGGTATGCGGTTTATGCGCTTAAGCTCTGCGCGTTTCTTGTCAATCCATATTTTGAGCAGCCTCTCAGGGAATACGTCGCCCGCTGTCAAGTAGTCGTGATCCTCTTCGAGCGCGTCGAGCGCATCGTCAAGCGAGCGCGGCAGGCTGTCTATCTTCGCCTTTTCCTCATCAGATAGATCAAACAGATTAAAGTCATACGGACCCCATCCGTTTGCGCTCGGATCAATCTTATTCTTTATGCCGTCAAGACCCGCCATAAGTATAGCGGAGTATGCGTAATACGGATTGCACGTCGCGTCGGGGTTCCTGAGCTCAAAACGCTTCTTCGACGGCGATTTTGCATACGCAGGAATCCTGACAACAGCGCTGCGGTTTGCCATAGCGTAGCCAATCGTTACCGGAGCTTCAAATCCCGGAACAAGGCGCTTGAACGAGTTTGTAGACGGGTTGGTTATTGCGCACAGCGACGGAGCGTGCTTCAAAAGTCCGCCGATAAAGTGGAGCGCAGTATCGCTGAGCAACGCGTAGCCATTTTCGTCGTAGAACAGAGGCTTTCCGTCCTTAAGAAGAATAATATGGACATGCATACCATTCCCGGCTTCATCAAGAACGGGTTTAGGCATAAACGTGGCGCTCTTGCCCCAGGCCTCGGCCGTATTCTTAATAACGTACTTGACTATCATCGTCTTGTCGGCCATCTCGGTCATTTCGCCCATTTCGGTCTCTATCTCCTCCTGAGCGGGGCTTCCGACCTCATGATGATGGTATTTGACCTTAACGCCCCAGTTTTCGAGCGTTCTGCACATCTCGTTTCTAAGCTCGAAGTTCACATCTCCGGGCAGATCTGCGTGATAGCCGGCCTTTTTGGGAAGCTGGTGACCCGTACCGCCCTCGGCTGTGTTCCAATAAGCCTCATCGCACTCTATCCTGAGAAGCGATTGATGCGGCTCCGTGCCGAAAGCGACCGAATCAAATATATGGAACTCGAATTCAGGTCCGATTATCATCTTGTCTGCAATACCGGTTTCCTTCATGTATTCAACCGCGCGCTTGGCAACGTTGCGCGGGTATTGGTCAAATGGGCGGTTTGACGGGACGCCTATCACCATGACGTCTCCTGTCATTGTAAGAACGCCCTTGCTGAACGGCTCGACCGCAGCTGTTGAAAGGTCGGGTATAAATACCATGTCGCTGTTTTCGACTGCGGCATATCCGTAGTTTGAACCATCAAAGCCTATGCCGTATGTCATCATATCCTCATCAAGCCTATCGACAGGAAGCGTCACATGGCGCCATCTGCCGTCAAGGTCGGTCATTTTGAAATCGAGCATGGATATATCGTTATCCTTGCAGAACTTTTTAGCCTCATGAACTGTTTTGAACATTGGTCTTACCTCCGCTATTCTGCGCATAAGCGCCTTTAGCTGTATTCTTGCAAATATCCCTCACTATGTCAAGCATTTAGCGGAATATATACAAATTCTGCCGCCATGATGGCATGCGATTAAATATACGGCCGCTTACGAGTGCGCGACAATACGGACACACGACAAACAGGAAGCAAGCCTTACACACGCTGAGCAGCATAACGCACATCAATATCTTTAGTCGACCACAATACACCGGTAGAGACCACAAAACACTGTTTTACATATAGGTGCAACCGTCTCTAAAACAATTATTAAAGTATTTGCGGAAAGAATCTTTAATCACGCTTCTGCTTTTGAACAAAAATTTGCGCCGCTCGAGGCGGCGCGGTCTGTTTCCGTACATGCTACATTTTGGTTCGCATGAAGAACCAATATGCGATGCCGAATATCACCGCAAGTATTACAATCGCAATCGGGAGGATTATCAGGTATCCCGAAAGTATCATTGCGAATATGTCCTTTTTTTCAACGTTTTCGGAGATTTCGTCGCGCTCCCTCTCTTTTTCGTCGAGCTCATCGTCTACAGGTCTCGCCGTAATCGAGGATTTTTTCTTTCTCAGCATAGCGTTCATCTCCTTTCTGACATACGGCGCCGTAGATAGTATCTCCACGGCGCCTGCTTGTCAATACATTACTTATACGTTCTGTGTAAGAACATGGTGGCACGCCACAAAGTGACCAGGCCTTACTTCCTTGAAATCAGGTATGGCATGTTCGCATATCTCCGTGCAGTAACGGCAGCGGGTGTGGAACTTGCAGCCCTTAGGCGGATTCACGGGGCTCGGAATATCGCCTTCAAGTATTATGAGCTCATGCTTTTTGTCCGTCGTCGGGATAGCGTTAAGCAGAGCCTCAGTATACGGATGCAGCGGATGGTCGAAAATTTCCTGCGATTCCGCAAGCTCAACCATTGTGCCAAGGTACATAACGCCGATTCTGTCGCTGATGTATTTGACGACGCTGAGGTCGTGCGTAATGAACAAGTATGTGAGGTTCTGCTTTTCCTTAAGATCCTGCAGCAGGTTGATTATCTGCGACTGAATCGAAACGTCAAGAGCAGAAACGGCTTCGTCGCATACAACGAACTTGGGCCGCACCGCAAGGCTTCTCGCAATACCGATACGCTGGCGCTGTCCACCGGAGAACTGATGCGGGAAACGATGCAGGAAGTACGGAGCCAATCCGCAGTTATCCATAACGCGGAGAACTTCTTCCTTCATGCGGTCGTCATTATGCTTAAAGTACTTGTGGGCAATCATGCCTTCGCCAATTATATTTGCAACAGACATCTTCGGATTCAGCGACGAATACGGATCCTGGAATATAAGCTGGAGATCGCTCCTGAGCAGACGCATCTCGCTGTAAACGAGTCGCGCAAGGTCAACACCGTCATCACGATACTGCTCATAGTATGCAAATTGCTCATTATCAGCATACTTTTCGCGCATAGCCTGTATTTCTTCCTTGACGCCGACAATAGCTTTCTTTATGTCTTCCGTCTTTGCGTCTACGGCATCGAGAGCAGCCTGCGCCTTAGCGAGCTGAGCCTCAAGCTTCGCCATTTCGCTCTTGAATACTGCCGTCTCACCGCCGTCCTTCTCTTCCTTTGTAAGGCCTTCGTACTTCTCCTTGAGCATCCTGATCTCGTATGCAATATCGTCATAGTCGATCTGCTTATCCATGCGGTCAAGCTCTTCATCCTTGAGCTGCTTTGAGAAGCCATACTCTTTAAGGAATACTTTCGAAACCTGCTCAAGGTCGTCTTTCTCGGCGACAATAAATCCGCCGATTATGTTTGTGATGTCAAGCAGCGCGTCGTTCGCCTCTTTCTTAAGCTTTGCGAGCTCGTTTGCCATCATGAATTGTTCACGCTCTTCATGCTTGTCATAATCAGCTTTGAAAGCATCATACTTCTTCTGCGCTTCATAATATCTGTCGCGCATTTTGTGCAGATTCATGAGCGTATTTTTCACATATTTCGGAGCGACTTCGTCGAGCGTGCGTCCGTAATACATGGTACGTCCGTCAGTCTGCTTATATATCTGCAGAATCGTACGACCGAGTGTGGACTTGCCGCATCCCGATTCGCCTACGAGGCCGAATGTTTCGCCCTCATATATATCTATCGAAATACCATCGTTTGCCTTAACGTACAGTCCCTTCTTGGAAAGCGGGAAGTACTGCTTCAGGTTTGTTATTCGAAGCAAAACCTTTCTTTCATCTTGTTGCATGTCTGTCCTCCTTCCTGGGATAGAAGCACCTTACCTTATGGTTCGGAGCAACCAACTGATCCTCAGGCTCTTCTTTCAGGCAAAGCTCTGTGCAATACTTACAGCGCGGTGCAAACTTGCAGCCCTTCGGAAGATTGAGTGGGTGCGGAACTGCGCCGGGTATAGCCTCGAGTCTTGTGTTGGCAGGTGTGTCAAGACGCGGGATCGAAAGCATAAGCCCCTCTGTATACGGGTGCGAATACTCATCTTCACCGAAAATTGTGTCTGCCGAAGCAAATTCTACAACCTGTCCGCAATACATGACCGCAACTTCATCGGCCATCTGGTTGATAACACCCAAGTCATGCGTTATGAACAGTATGCTTGTGCCGTACTGTTCTTTAAGCTCGTTCATGAGCTTCAGAACCTGCGCCTGTATCGTAACGTCGAGCGCCGTTGTTGGTTCGTCCGCAATAAGCAGCTTAGGACGGCAGGCAAGTGCCATCGCTATCATTACACGCTGACGCATACCGCCCGAAAGCTGGTGCGGATACTGTTTCGCGACAACCTCGGGATTCGGAATCTTAACGTCGGCAAGCATTTCGATAACCTTCTCTTCAGCCTGCTTCTTCGTCATCCCCTGGTGAATCATGAAAGGCTCGCTGACCTGCCTCTTTACCGTAAAAACGGGGTTAAGGCTCGTCATGGGCTCCTGGAAAATAACGGATATCGCGTTACCACGCACTTTATACATCTCTTTAATCGAGAGCTTCGTAAGGTCAACGCCCTCAAAGAGTATTTCGCCGCTGTCGATGTAGCCGTTACCGTCGAGCAGCTTCAGCATGCTCATTGCAGCAACGCTCTTGCCCGAGCCGGACTCACCGACTACGCCGAGTGTTTTTCCCTGCTCAACGGAATAGGAGACGCCGTTTACGGCCTTTACTATGCCCCTCTTTGTCGTAAAGAAGGTTTTTAGATTTTTCATTTCCAATAATGGCATAACTGCACCTCCTTATCTTTCAGATGATTTAGGATCTATAGCGTCGCGGATAGCGTCGCCTATCAGGTTAATGCTTATCGTTGTGAGTGCGAATATGGCCGCCGGGAACACCCATCTCCACCAATACTGCTTAACAACGATGCTGCTGTTCGCGCCTGTCAACAGGTTACCCCATGTCGGCGTCGGAAGCGGAATACCGAATCCAAGGTAGGAAAGGCTCGACTCCGTAAGCATCGCCGTACCAAACGAAAGCGTTATCGTAACAAGCGTAACGCTCATTACATTCGGGATTATATGCCTGAAGATTATCTTGCTCTCTTTCACGCCCATAGTCTTTGCAGCAACTACATATTCCATTTCACGTTGTGCAAATATCTGGGCACGCACGAGTCGGCAAAGTCCTGTCCAGCTCAACAAACCCAAAATAATCATAACCATGTACATCTTTTGCTGCACCGTCAGTCTTGCTCCGATAACTGCCGACAGTATCATCATGAAAGGCAGGAACGGAAGGCCGCCGATAACCTCTGCAACACGCATGATTATCATGTCGACAGCGCCGCCGAAATAACCCGCGAGTCCGCCGAGCAGGATGCCGATGAATGTTTCTATTATAACTGCAACGACACCGACCGTCATAGTTACTTTACCGCCGTTTACAACACGGGTAAGCATATCACGCCCAAGATCGTCAGTGCCAAACAGGTAGCCCTTGAGTCCCCATGTGCGTACGTCGCCGTCCTTCGTGACAGCATAGTTTTGGTAGTAACCTGCAAACACTTTCTGTATATCGTCTCCGGAGTTTACGCTCGCCGGTACCGTGGACTGCTTATGAGTGTTATCGCCCCAGCTTATAACATCACCGTTTTCAAGCAATGCAGTGAAGTGATACCTTCCGCCGTAGAGCTCAACCGGCTTGCTTTCCATTTCGGGAACCAAGTCTTCGCCGTATTTGCACGTGCCCCATACGACTATCGAACCATCCTGCTTGACGGCTGCACAGCACGAAGATGTTGCCGCGATATCAACAACAGGGTTTGATGGATCCTGGAGTGATTCAGGAATAGTGGCAATATTGGGCTTGCCAAAACCTGTATACGCAACTGTGCCGTCCTTCAGTAGTGAGATATAGTTATAGGACGTAAGCGCAACTTTTTCAATCTGACCCTGCTGCTGGCTTCTGACCTTCACGTCGGCCATACTTCCATTGCCCCACATGTAAAGTGTTCCGTCCTCTGTCAGCGCCGCTGTGAACTGATAGCTCGCATCTATTTGCTTGAAGCCAAGGTTCTTATCTTTCCTGTTCGCCTCGGAAATCTCAAGCGGAAGAACTGCCTGACCGAGACGTTCATTACCCCAAACATATACCTTGCCCTGATCGTCCAATGCTGCGATATGGTCATAGCCCGCAGACACCTGTACGATGTGTGCATCCCTGACTTCTTGCGGTATGTCTCCAAGGTCTGTTGATTCGTTTATCTTCGTGTAACCCCAGACATAAACCTTACCGTCAGTATCAACGCCCACGCCGTATGTGGTGCCGGCAGATATATCAGCAACCTTTCCCTTCATTGCAGCGGGAACGCTCATCATACTCATCGTTGGCGGGACGTTCAACTGCGTATTGTCCGAATAGCTCAGGTCAATCGGCAGGAATGCGGGGCCAACAAAGGCAATAAGCATCATAATCGCAAGTATTACGAGGCTGACGCGCGCAAGTCGCTTGCTAAAGAAATTCCTGATTACTATTCTTGTCGGGCTTTGGAGCTGCTCCTCCTCAAGGAAGCCTAACTCCTTATCTGGGAAGAAAAGCCTGTTAAGCCATGTTCCAAAGCGGGAGCGTCTTTTAATCTTACTTTTCATTTCAGTTACCTCCCGTTATTTATCTACGCGTACGCGCGGGTCAACAAGACCGTATGCCAAGTCCGTAATAAGTATGCCGACAAGCGATACGACCGTATTGAACATCTGCGATGCAAGTACAAGCTCGAAGTCATTGTTCTGAAGAGCCTGTATGTAGAGACGACCCATTCCGTGGAGAAGGAACGTGTTCTCTATAACGAACGATCCGCCGAAGATGCTGAGGAACCATCCGATTATGCTTGTGACAACGGGAAGGAGAGCATTTCTCCAGGCGTGGGAGTAAATGACCGTGCGCTCCTTGAGTCCCTTTGCTCTTGCCGTACGGATGTAGTCCATGGAGAGCGTATCAATCATCGAAGCACGGATATTTCTTGTCATGCCGGCAAGACCTGTAAATGTGGAAACAAGTATCGGGAGTGCAAGATAATACATCCTGTCGCCAAACTCGCGCAGTCCGACATAATTCGAACCCGGCGTCTTTGCGCCGCCGACCGGGAATATCGGAATGAGAACGGCAAAGAGATAGATGAACAGTATCGCCACTATGAACGTAGGCAAGCTCCAACCAACAATTGTAAATACCTGCGTTGCATTGTCGAAAAGGCTTCCTTTTTTGACAGCACAGGCAATACCAAGCGGGATAGTAATCGCAAGCGTCAAGATTGTAGCGAAAATATTCAGAATTATTGTGTTTTCCATCGGGGCGCCAATAATATCAATAACATCTTTCTGATATACATTGGAGTAACCAAAATTGCCCTGTAACAAGCCATTAAACCCCTTGTTGCCTATATCGTGTATCAGTCCCATCCAGCGGGCGTAACGAACGATAAGAGGATCATTAAGACCCATCTTTTCACGAAGATTATTATAAGCCTCTTCGTATTGCTCGGGCTTCATCGTTTTCTTTTGTCCTTCGAGCTGTGCTCTGGCGGGGTCATTCGGGATCAGATTGTATATGGCATACATCATAAGCGAAGTAATAAAAAACACAACAACCATGTATGCAAGACGCTTCAATACATACTTTCCCATTATGTCACCAACCTCCCTAATTTCAATTTCAAAGCAGCCACATGCGCCACATTGATAAATTATATACTACAACAACTGCGCTATTTCGTCAACCTTTTCAAAGTACAATATATACTTTATCCGTTATATATTTATGTTTTGTTTACCTGATTATAACATTGAATTTTTGATTTTTTGACCGGCAGCCGACTCTCCCGATGCGCTTTTTACAGAAGCGGCCGCATCGCCATCATCGGATATATTCCTCGATATGCTTCGCCCTGCCACCCGGGACAAAGGGGGCAGTATCATGCTTTTTTACGGGAACCGTCTCGATAATAAAACAATATGCAACTGCGGCAGAGCGGATAACCGCTCTGCCGCAAATTGTCAGCAATTATTAATCGCTTTGGCTAAATTATGCCTCGACTTCGTTGATCCAGCAATAGAGAATTGCCTGATCGAACGACCAGTACGGAGCCTGCTCATAGCCCTTGAGCTTCTCGTTAAATACTGTGATGTAGATGTTGCTGTAAAGCGGAAGCTCGGGGAGGAGCTCGTTCCAACGTACGATGTACTTGAGCCAGAGGTCAAGATACTTGTCGTAATCGTCGCTATCTACGCCGTAAACCATATCCATCGAGAGCTGATCAAGCTCGTCATCAAAGAGACGGATGTAGTTGTAGCCCTGCGCGATGAGGTCGGGATCATGTGTCCATTCATAGGACATATCGTATGCGGCATAATTCCAGCCGGTAGCAAGGTTCAGCATGCCGTATGTCGGTACACCGTACTGTTTGCCCTTTGTAGCATCACGGTACATGTAGTTAAGGAGCTCGGTGAATGTCATCTCGTTGCGCTTGATCTCCATGCCGGCCTTAGCTGTGTCGGGGTTCTGAGCAAGCATAACAGCGATAAGCTCGGAAACAGGGTTGTCTTCGGTGCAAGCCCAGTTGATGATCAAGGGCATAAGGATTGTGCCGTCATCAAGGGTCTTGTTGAACGCATATGTGCCGGCTTCTTCAGCTGTGCACTTCCTGTAACGGAGACCTGTGCCTGCATAGGGAGCGCCATTCTCGTCAAGGTTGAAGCCGCACTCGTCGAGGAGAGCAACTGCCTTGTCATAGCTGTACTCATACTGATCGAGCTGATCGTTGAGCTGCTCTTCGCAATCCTTATACATCGAGAATGCGATTGCATACGGGCCATGAACGATTGTGCCGTAGCCCTGGCAGAAGGTGTTGGCAAACTCAACTCTGTCGAGGAGGTGAGCAACTGCCTGACGAACCTGGACGAACTGTGTCGGACCAAAGTCGCAGATGAATACGATCTTGCCGTAGCCGGCGCGCTCGAACTGTACATAGTCGAAGCCGCCCTGCTCTACAAGGTCAAGAGCCGCGGTGATCTGGTCACCCTCGGTTACTGTGTCGTAAACATCGAAGCCGCCGGTCTTAAGGGTATCGATAGCCGTATCATCCTGTGCGCGGACGACGATGATCTTCTCGATGTAAGGCTTCTGGCCTTCGAAGTTACCTGCATACTTGTCGTTGATTTCGAGCGTAGCTGTGAGAGCAGCCTGGTCAAACTCAATAAGGTTGTACGGGCCTGCCGATACACGGCCTGCGGACTGGAAGCGGGCATTCTTGACCTTTTCGCCAATGTTAGCGAACGTGAAGTCGCCGGTGAATTTTGTGCCTTCGCCGTTGTCTTCGATATCAATGCCCTCGCCGAACCAGAAGTTGAGGTTCATGGGCGAGAATGCGCAGTAACCGAGCTCATAATAGTAAGGAACGAACTCCACCGGGATTGTTATCGAGAAGGTGTTCTCATCGATGAGGCGGAGACCCGTGAGGACCTCAGCTTTACCATCGAAGAAATCCTTACCGCCGACAACCTGCGTATAAGCAGCGCTGGTGATCTCGAGATCCTTAGCTACGGGCGAGCAGCAAAGAAGCGTCTGAGCGATAAAGTCCTTAGCCGTGATGGGTTCGCCATTGTTGTATACAAGGCCGGACTTTACTTTGATTGTGAAGGTCTTGGAGCCATCCTCGTTGAGGACGTCTTCAATACTCTCCGTGACTGTGGGGTTGACGATGTAGTTACCGTCTCTGTCTGTCGAAACCGTGCCGTAATCGTCGATGAGGTTGCGGATCATATTATCCGTAGCATTGTTTGTCCACATTGCACGACCCCAGTCGCCGCTGATCTCGGTTGATGCACCGTAGATGATCTGGCCGCCGGCTGCCGGAACCATTTTGGGTTCGTCGGGCTCGGGCGTTACGTCAGGATTTTCTGTTACATCAGGGTTATCGGGATCGTCGGGGTTCTCTGTGGGAGTACAGGCGACAAGCGCGAAAACCATGAGTCCTGCAAGAAGCAGAGCAAAAAACTTCTTCATGTTTCTCTATATCCTCCTTAATTTTATGAACGACATTTGCCGTCCATTTGAGCGTATTATAGCAGATACATCGGTGACAGGCAATAGTTTTGAGACTTAAATTTATAAAAATATATTCATTTAAGCTCCAAATATGGATTTTCGGACCAAGATCCGGTTGTTTATACATATAATTATAATACAAAAAAAAGAACTTATGACAGCATTTTTATAAAATCACTTCAGGCTGAGGTTTTGCGTCGGTTCAAACGGTGTGTTTTTTAGCAGATAATATGATATAATTGTTTATATTACAGCAGAGGGTTGTTTATGAATCGACGCTATAAGATAAGAAAGTCTCCGCGCAAAAGACGCCTGACGCGCTCGAACGCAGGTCCGCTTCTCGCGCTGCTTGGAACGATTTTCGGCGCACTTGCGGTAATCGCAGCCATTGTCATATTTGTCGTGCCTTTCGCGATATCGCTTTTTGACAAAAGCTATGTGTCGCCCTTCATGCCGCAGCCTACGCCGGCGCCGACGGCGGCGCCAACCCCCTCTCCCAACCCGATTGAGTGCTTCGTTCCCGGCTCGGATGAAAACGAGATCGTTCTTTCATCGGCAGATTACAAGTGGTTCGGCGACCCTTGCTGCCATAACGGTAAAATCGTGTTCACTGCGGGCAAGCTCAAGGATAACAATGCCGCAATGTCCTCCCTCTTTTTTTACGAGCCGGAGACGCGCACCGCTACAAGCTTTGATTACACACTCAAGTACGACCATTTTATGTTCCCGTCGTTCAACGATGAGTGGCTCGTATTTATAGATACAAAGTTCGGCGGCGGCGGGTCAATAATGGCGGCACGCCTCGACGAGGAAGGCCAAAAGGCCTTCAAGGTCAAGGATTTCTATGTAGGCCAGCCGGAAATAAAGCTGTGGGAGCACTACATCGTATGGACGGAACGCACGGGCTCGCGCATGGACAAGCTGTTTGTATGCGACCTTGAAACGCTTGAATCGACGACGCTTGTCATGTTTAACGGTTCGTCGTACGGTCAAAGTATACCGTCGTTCATAAACGGGCTAATCGTGTGGGCCGATGCATCGGCGGTAAGCCCCGATGAGAGCGCTATAAACTACATGCGTTTGTCCGGCAGGCTAAACACCTACACCGTAAGCACTTACGTTCATGACCCCGAAGGCAACGGAGCGTATTTCGCCTGGCTTGACGCCCATCATTCGCGCACGGCGAAGCTGTACGGTTCAAAAAGCATAGGCAAGCCGCGCCTTATCGCCGAAGGCGCTATAGAATTCGGCCTGTACGAGGATTACGTCATATATTCAAAGGACGAGTCGATTTGGGCCTATTCCTTTGAAACCGATAAAAGCTACAGAATGACGCCCGAAAACGAGAGCGCCCAATTCATGGGTGTGTCGGGCGGCATGGTATTCTTTATGGACGTTACCTCGAGAGAGCGCGATATACTCAAATATGTCAAGCTTCCGTAGGACTTGGGAGGCGCTTTATGGCAAAATCATCAAAGACGGTATATGTATGCGGCGAATGCGGCTATGAGAGCGCGAAGTGGCTTGGCCACTGCCCGGCCTGCTCGAGTTGGAATACCATGGTCGAATTCAACGCGGTTAAAACGGCAGGCTCGGATTATTCGCACGTTTCGGCGCAGCTTCTCGACGACATAACGGGCGTCGGCATAAAGCGCGTCACGACGGGGATAGGAGAGCTTGACCGCGTACTCGGCGGCGGCGTCGTCCCCGGCTCGGTCGTCCTCCTCGGAGGCGACCCGGGAATAGGCAAGTCAACGCTGCTGATGCAAACCGCCTCAAACCTCACGAACGCGGGAAAGGTGCTCTACGTCACGGGCGAAGAGTCATCGGCGCAGCTTAAGCTTCGCGCTGAGCGGCTCGGAGCGCGCGGCAGCATATATGTCCTTGCCGATACAACGCTTTCTTGTATCGAGGACGAGGCTTCGCGCATTCATCCCGACTTTCTCATAATTGATTCGATACAGACGATGTACAGCCCCAACATTCAATCCGCTGCAGGAAGCGTGACTCAAATACGCGATGTCACCGCGACGCTTACTCGCTACGCTAAATCGGGAAACTGCGCCGTGTTCATCGTAGGCCATGTAACTAAGGAGGGAGCTCTCGCGGGTCCGCGTGTGCTCGAACACATGGTCGATACGGTTCTCTATTTCGAGGGTGACAGGCACGATTCTTTCAGGCTTCTGCGCGCCGTAAAGAATCGCTTCGGCTCGACCGATGAAATAGGCGTTTTTGAAATGCGCGACGTCGGCATGACCGAGGTTGCCGATCCTTCCGAACTTTTCCTGACGCGGACGAATGCGGCGGGCTGCGCCGTAACATGCGCCCTTGAGGGAACGCGCCCCATGCTCGCGGAGGTTCAGGCGCTCATATCTTCGTCACCGTTTTCAAACCCGCGCCGTATGGCCACAGGTATCGATACGGGGCGGCTCATATTGCTGCTTGCGGTGCTTGAGAAAAAAATCGGCCTCAGAATTTCCGACCGCGATATTTACGCCAACGTCGTGGGCGGTCTTAAGCTTTCGGAGCGTGCCTGCGATCTCGCCATTGCTCTGTCCGTCGCCTCTGCGCTTACGGAGCGTCCGCTTCCGCATTCTACGGCCGTGCTCGGCGAGCTGTCGCTTACGGGCGAGATACGGCGCGTTTCACGGCTTGATAAGCGCATACAGGAGTGCGCGCGTCTCGGCTTTAAGCGCATAATCGTCCCTCAGACCGACGAATCCGCCCCCGAGGGCGTGCAGCTTCTCAAGGTCAAAACGCTTGCCGACGCCGCCGCCGTTGTGGGCATAGCATGAGCGCATTAAACAAAAAATGACACAAAGCCGCGCCGGTTGCTGCATCCGGCGCGGCTCGGTTTAGGAGGTTGGGGAGGTATTAACTGCTACGATTATATTGTAAACGTCACTTATGAACGTGCAATGAACGCAAAGTGAATGTTTTGTGTAGGTTTTGTTTCAAAAAACCGCGCATTCGGCGGATTCGCGCAAATTGTGACGCAAGCCGCCGCATCTCTCCCAATTCCGACGATTATTTCAGCATCGCAAAAATCTCCTTTAGGCTTTCCTTATCGCACGGTATGCCGGTGTTAAGCGTTGCGCCCTGCACCGCCGCCTGCTCTGCCCAAAGGTCAACATCAGCGTCATCCGGATGAACCGTCAGCGGATAGTTTCTCATAAGATATGCCTCAAGCTCTCCGTAGCTCATGCCGAGCGCCGAAAGCGCCGCATTGAGTCGTTCAGGCTTAAAACGGCGAACAACCTTCATGTACACGGGCATTACCATGGCGTTTGCCGTACCGTGCGGTATTCCATGGAAATACGTTAGCGGATATCCCATGGCGTGCATGAGCGTCGTGCCCGTATGGGCAATCGTCGTGCCGCCTATCATGGATATAAGCATCATCATGTCGCGCAGAGAGTAGACATCGCCGTCTTCGAGCTGCTTCATGAGCTTGCCGAACTCCCCGAGTGCATAGAAATTGCCGGCATCGGTAAACGGGGAAGCCTTTTTCGATATCACGCTTTCAAAGCAATGCTCAAATGCATCCATGGACGTGCTGCGCGTGACGTCGAGCGGCAGCGAATCGGTATACTTCGGGTCGAGCAGCGCAACCCTCGGGAACGTCAGAGTGCAGCCAAACGAGCGCTTTGTTCTCATTTTATGATACGTCATTACAGACCACGGCGTAACCTCGCTGCCCGTACCCGACGTCGTGGGTATCGCAAAAATCGGCAGCACGCCGTTCTCGAATGTGTTTTTGAATATGTCGTCGGGGGTCATGTCGTTCGCGGCGAACGCGGCGACCGCCTTTGATGCGTCGAGAGGCGAACCGCCGCCTATGCCAACAATAAAATCCGCCTTAAAGCGCCTTGCGGCCGTGCCTGCGTCGTAGCATTGCTCAAGCTCGGGGTTGTTGCCTATACCCTCGAATACATCATACTCCGCGCCGCATTTCTCGAGAGCTTCTATGGCGTCGCCGAGTGCGCCGCTCACGCGCCCCGAGCTTTTGCCCGTTACTATGAATGCGCGCTTCCCGAGCGCTATCGTCGCAGCGTTCTTTTCAAGCGCCCCGCGCCCGAATACAATTCTCGTCGGCAGATAGTAATTGAATTCCATGATATTACTCCTTATAATTGTTATCGACAGCAGGCTTGAGGCTCAAAAAGTACTCGAGCGCAAGCATATAGCTCATTACGCCGAGGCCGGTAATTTTCCCTCTGCAGGCAGGCGCAATGACGGATGTGCGGCGAAACTCCTCACGGGCGTCGATGTTCGACATATGTACCTCGATAACGGGGATTTCGCATGAGGCTATGGCGTCGCGCAGCGCATATGAATAATGCGACAGCGCGCCGGCGTTAAGTATCACTCCGTCGAATCGTCCGCGCGCATCGATAAGCGCGTCGATCAGGGCGCCCTCGTGATTCGATTGAAGCGCCGTGACATCCGCTCCGCGCGCCTTGGCTCGCTTCGACAGCCGCGGCACTATCTCTTCAAGCGTCGTCGTGCCGTAAATGTTCGGCTCGCGTACGCCTGTCAGCGATAGGTTGGGTCCGTTCAGAAGAAGTATTTTCATCGTATGCCTCCGCTGTTTTTTGAAATTATACCATATAGGGGATGTGATTAAAAGCAATATGAAACGCTTTGCATTGCTGGGCGATCCCGTTGAGAAGAGCCTGTCGCCGTTTATCTACAATACGCTTTTCAAGGCGTACGCGCTTGACGCGTCTTTTGAGTGCGTGCGTGTGCCTAAAAGCGATGTCGGCGCCGTACGCGATATTGTTTCCGTCCTCGGGCTCAGCGGGTTTGCGTGCACAATGCCGCTCAAGCGCACAGTGCTGCCATTGCTCGATGAGGTTGATGCGGACGCTATGCTTTCAGGCAGCGTGAACATTGTCACTGTAAACAACGCCAGGCTGTCAGGCTGCTCGACCGACGGGCTTGGCCTTGTGAACGCCCTTAAAAACGAGACAGGCGGCATATGCGGCAAAAGCATCGCCATACTCGGCTCGGGCGGAGCATGCGCATCGGCGGCGCTCGCGGCAGCGCGCGCGGGAATGCGCGTAACAATTGCTGCACGAAACACACATTCGGCTTCAGAAATCGCCTCCACGCTTCCCGTTGATTCTTTATGCGGCATATGTGGTCTCAACGAACTCGCTGATGCGCTTGGAGAATGCGACATATTCGTCAACGCAACTCCGCTCGGCATGTCAGGGAACGACGAGCTTGAAATCAATGGTGCGCTTTCAAATATGAAACGCGGTTCAATCGTGTTTGACATGGTCTACAAAAAGGGAGGCACAAGGCTTTTGAACGACGCGTCGTCGCTCGGCATAAAGGCGCTCAGCGGCATTTACATGTTGCTTGAACAGGCATATCCCGCTTTCGAGCTTTGGACCGGCCGGCGCGTCGAACCGCGGGAGAAGGACTTGCTAAAACGTGCTTTATACAATAAAATGAACTGAATATGCAAGGGAGCAGTTATATGGAATACGAAAGAAAGCTTTATGATTACATCGCGGCAATACGTCCCGCAGACAAAACGCGCCTTGACACGGCATGGGAGCGGCTCGACTCCCTTTGCAAACCCCCAAGGAGCCTCGGCGGCATCGAGGAGACAGCCGCAAGGCTTTATGCTATACAAAACGGCGACAGAATTTCGGCACAAAAGCGCAGAATAATCGTCATGGCGGCCGACAACGGCGTATGTGCGGAGGGCATTTCGAGCGCTCCTAAAAGCGTCACACTGATGCAAACGAAAAACATTGCCCGCGGCATAACGGGCGTCGCGGTGCTTGCGCGAAGCTTCGGAGCCGAGGTTGAGGTCGTCGACGTCGGAGTCGATACCGACGAACGCCTTGCAGGCGTTATTGACGCAAAGCTCATGCGCGGCACAAACAACATACGCGTCAGCGCCGCAATGGACCGCGAAACAGCCGCGAAAGCCGTGCTCACAGGCATAGAGTGCGCGGCGCGCGCAGCAAGCGACGGCATAGACGCGATAGGCACCGGCGAAATGGGCATCGGTAACACAACAACTTCGAGCGCTGTGCTGAGCGTTCTCACCGGGCTCGGCGTTGAAGAGGTCACGGGACGCGGCGCAGGACTTAACGACGATGCTTTTGATAACAAAAAGCGCGTCATATCGGACGCGATAGCCTTTAACGCCCCTGATGCCTCCGATCCTCTCGACGTTATTTCCAAGGTCGGCGGGCTCGACATAGCGGCCATGGCGGGCGTTTTTCTCGGCGCGGCGCTAAATCGCAAGGCAGTCGTGATTGACGGCTTCATCAGCATAGTCGCGGCTTTGACCGCTTACAGGATGTGTCCTGCGGTTAAGGATTACATGTTTGCTTCTCACGCCTCGTTCGAAATAGGCTTTGCACGCGCGGCAAAGGAGCTCGGCATAGCTGCGCCGTTCATGCTCGACATGCGTCTTGGCGAAGGCAGCGGCTGCCCGATGTGCTTTGCGCTCATGGACGCGGCCTGCGCCATATACAACGACATGGCGACGTTTGATGAAGCATCGATAGATACGTCATATCTTGACACAATATCACAGGGAGATTGCTTCACGGTAGAGGAATGAAGGTATTTATTTCGGGTGGATGTAAAAACGGCAAATCGACGCTTGCCGAAAGCGCAGCCTGCGCGCTTAGGCGGCGCGGCGAACCGCTATATTATATCGCTACAATGCGCCCGCATGACACAGAGGATATTGCCCGCATAAAGCGCCATAGGCGCGAGCGGCAGGGAAAGGGCTTCATTACGTTCGAAATAGGCACGGATATCGAAAAGGCACTCCGAATAGCAGACGTTGACGGCACGTTTTTGCTCGACAGTCTCACGGCGCTTTGCGCAAACGAGATGTTCACGGAGCACGGCATCGACCTTGGGGCGGCGGAACGCGTCGAAAAGCAGCTTGAAGCATTCTTGTCGGGCGTAAAGAATGCCGTTGTCGTTTCCGATTTTATATACGCCGAACCAATGATGTTCGACGAATACACCGACGCCTATATACGCGCGCTCTCGGTGCTTGACAGATGCGCGGCTCGGGTTTGCGATACGGTCGTTGAGGTCTGCGCAGGCACGCCCTATATCCACAAAGGGGAGCTTATAGTATGAAGCGTTTTTTAAGCGGCTTGAGCATGGCTTTTTCGATGTTTACGGTGTTCCCGCTCCCGTGCAGATGGGACGACGGGGCGCGCCGCATGCAGCTTGCGTGCTTGCCCGCGGTCGGTCTTTTCATTGGCGTCGTATGGGCCGCCGCATGCTACGGCTGTTTCTCGCTGCGCCTGCCCGCGCTTTTATCAGGCGCACTGCTCGCGGCGCTTCCGCACATAATGTCGGGCTGCATACACCTTGACGGACTTATGGATACGGCGGATGCAGTGTTTTCGTGGCGAACGCTTGAGGAACGGCTTAGGATAATGAAGGATTCTCACGCGGGTTCATTTGCGATAATCACCCTTACGGTGACGGCGCTCTTTTCATTCGCTTCGGCCGCTTCGCTCGACAAAAGCGTCATGACGCTCGTGACGCTCGCCGCTATACCCGTTGTTTCGCGCATTGCCGCCGCCATCGCAATGATGTACATAAGGCCGCTCGGCCATAGTGCTTACGCAAAGATGGAGCGGCAGAAAAATACGCCGTACCTCATTGCGCTCATCATAACGCTCGCAGCGGCTTGCACGGCGGTCATAGCTTTCAGCGGCGCGGCTGCCATATTACCGATAGCCGCAGAGGTATTCGGTATGGCCTGCGCACTCGCATTCGCCTGCCCGTCGCTGAAGGGAATGAGCGGCGATATCGCCGGCTGGTCGATAACGATCGGCGAAACATGCGCCTTGACGGCGCTTTGCATACTGAGGAGCATAATATGATACTTATAATCGGAGGCGCGTATCAGGGAAAACTCGAATACGCAAAAAACGAATACCTGCTCACCGACGGCGACGTATTTTTCTGCGAAAACGAAACATACATCGATACATCCAAGCACATCGTATACGAGCTGGAAAAGCTGATATTCAACCGCATGAAGTCGGGACTTGAGTCGGAAAAATACATTGCTTCACTAAAAAGCGAGCTCGACGGCGCAATAATCATAGTGAACGACATCTCCTGCGGCGTCGTACCGATTGACGCAGATGTTCGTGAATGGCGCGAATGCGCCGGCCGCGTCTGCGCCATGCTGGCACGAAGTGCGGAACGCGTTATAAGGATTTTTTGCGGCTTGCCGCAGGTGATAAAGTGAAAATATATTTAATCAGGCATGGGATAAGCATCGCAAACGAGCAGATAAGGTACGCCGGGACGTGGGATGTTCCCTTGAGCGAAAACGGCGTGCGCGACGTTGAGATGAAGCGCGATGCAGGGCTTTATCCGAAAAAGGGCGGCATCAGGCTGATTACATCGGGTATGCGCCGCACCGAGGAGACGCTTCGAATCATATACGGCGATGCGGAGCACGAAGCAATCGACGCCTTTCGTGAGATGAATTTCGGCAGCTTTGAGCAAAAAACGTATTACGACCTCAAGGATGACGAGCGCTATTCGCGTTGGTTGGACGACAAGACGGGGCTCGTTCGCTGCCCTGACGGCGAATGCAGGCATGACGTTGCCGAGCGTGTTATTCCCGCTTTTTACGATGTGCTGCACGGCGGGCGCGACTCGCTCGTTGTCATGCACGGCGGGACCATAAGCGTCGTGATGAGTGAACTCTTCCCGTCGGATAATCAATTTTTGGCATGGTGCCCCAAAGCAGCCGAAGGGTACGTCATAACGGTTGCCGACGGTGCAACGGAGTATACGCCATTGAGCATGGAAAATCAACAAGTTCGTTTAATTTAAGCGTCCGCCCCAAAAGGTGCGGCCCCTTAAGTTAATTCCGGTTTTAACGACATGTGCGTCAAAACGGATGAAAACCCATAGGTTTTCGTACTTTGCGGGTTTTGCCGCCCGGGAGCGAATGCGAGAGGCAAAACACGAGAAAAACTCGAAAAAGTGGCAGCATGCCGCTTTTTCGATACTCAAAGCGTCCGCCCCAAAAGGTGCGGACGCTCTTGCTGTGCTGTTTAGGTCGGCTTATGCCTTCGGACCGGCGTCGATAATATGCTGCGGCATGTTATCGTACTTTTTAAAGTTCTCAACAAAGCGCTTCGCAAGGTCCTTCGCCTGCTTATCATACGCCGCCTTGTCCGCCCATACCTCGCGCGGGTTTAGTATCTCGTCCGGAACGTTGGGGCAGGTCTTGGGAATCATAACGTTGAATATCGGGTCGAGCGTAAATTCGCCCTTCTCAAGCGCGCCCGTGAGAGCGGCCGTGACCATCGCACGCGTGTATTTGAGGCTCATGCGCTTGCCGACGCCGTAAGGTCCGCCGCTCCAGCCCGTATTGATGAGGTATACGTTAGCGTTATGCTCCTCTATACGCTCGCCGAGCATCTGTGCGTACACCGATGGGTGGAGCGGAAGGAACGGCGCGCCGAAGCATGTCGAGAAAGTCGTCTGCGGCTCCTTAATGCCGCGCTCAGTTCCGGCAAGCTTTGAGGTATAGCCCGAAACAAAGTGGTACATCGCCATGTTCTTATCGAGCTTTGCCACAGGGGGCAGTACGCCGAACGCGTCGGCGGTAAGGAATATTACCGTCTTGGGGTGCGAGCCTATGCCGGGTATGGCACAGTTGGGTATATATGTTACGGGATAGCCCGCGCGCGTGTTTTCCGTGAGGGAAGAATCGCTGTAGTCAAGCTCGCCCGTCTCGTCGTCCATTATCACGTTTTCAACGAGAGTGCCGAACTTTATGGCGTTCCATATCTGCGGCTCGTTCTCGCGGCTGAGGTTTATGCACTTTGCATAGCAGCCGCCTTCAAAGTTAAATACGCCGTCGGCAGACCAACCGTGTTCGTCATCGCCTATCAGCATACGGTTCGGGTCGGCTGAAAGCGTCGTCTTGCCTGTACCCGAAAGGCCGAAGAAAAGGGCGCTGTCACCATCCGCGCCTATGTTTGCGGAGCAGTGCATCGGGAAAACGTTGCGCTTTGGAAGCAAATAATTCATAACAGAGAATATGCTCTTCTTTATCTCACCCGCGTATCTGCTGCCTGCAATTATGACGTGCTTCTTCTCAAAGTCGACTATTATAGCCGCCTCGGAGTTCACACCGTCAACCTCGGGGATGCACTTGAACCCGGGCGCAGCGATTATTGTGAAGCCCGGCTCAAAGCTCTCAAGCTGTTCCTTAGTCGGCCTCACAAGCAGTTGATGAATGAAAAGGTTCTGTCTCGCAAGCTCGTTTATGACGCGCACTGACAGCGCATAGTGCGGATCTGCGCCTGCAAAGCCGTCGAATATAAATATTTCCCTGCCCTGGAGATAGCTTACGATTCTGTTGTAAATCGCGTCGGCCTTTTCGCGCGATATGGGCATGTTTACCTTGCCCCAGTCGATATCGTCATGTACGCACGGGACGTCGACGACAAAGCGGTCGTCAGGCGAACGGCCCGTGTATTTGCCTGTGGTGACAAGAAGTGCGCCCGTTGCGGTCAGCTTGCCTTCCTTGCGTTCGAGCGCTTTCTCGACAAGCTTTGCGGGTGAAAGGTTGTGATAAACAGCCTTAGGCGCGATGATTCCAAGCGATTCAACGTACTTTTCCATTTTTATCTCCTAAAGAGTATTATTATATTTTCCGGTATTATCGTAACCTCTCATAAGTTCTCATAACATTTGTGTCACAACACTTTAGAGACTTTTACGATAATGCAACCTCATATAAATTATTATAACTTTTTGGTTGCTTGGTGTCAAACCTGGTGTTAAACCAGGTTTAGGATAGTCTTATTTTTCCCTCGAGATTTGCGAAGCTGAACATCTTCTTTTCCTTGGTTGCTTCGTTGTAGACATCCATCGTTGTCTTGATGTCTTGGTGCCCCATAATTTCTTGGATTACTTTGAGGTTGGGTTCGTTCTCGCAAAGGCGAGTGCAGAATGTATGTCTGAGATTGTGAGCACTGAAGTGCGGGAGTAAGACCGGTTCTCGGCGTTCCTGTTTCGCTCGTGCAGTCTCTTCCATATTGCAGTCCCGAATAATTCTCCCAATCACCTCGTTGACGGCAAGCGAATTAAGTATCTTTCCGAGCCTGCTCTTAAAAATAAAATTCGTGTATCCATCGACCTCGCACTCATTGAAGCCCTCCCTCATATGTTCTAATCGAATTTGGAGCAAGGCTGTTCTCACATCAGAGAACATTGGAATGATTCTTATACCCGCCCGTGTCTTTGGCGTGGTGATGTGAAACTCCATCTTTCCACTTTCTTGTTGGCGATATGTCAAACTGTGGTTAATGTCAATAATGTTTTGCGTGAAGTCGCAATCTTCCCATCGCAGCCCAAGGACTTCTCCTATGCGCGCCCCCGTTCCAAGCATGACCGTAAACAGCGGCATCCAGCGCTTGTATATTTTTGAACTGGATACAAAATCAATGAATCTGTTTTGCTGCGCCTCTGTCAGTGCATGGCGTTTGGACTTCTCCCAGTTGTGGCTCTTCTTGATTTCTGCAATCACGCCATCAGTAGGGTTGGCTCTTATGAGCCCGTCCCTTACTGCCATATTAAAAACCGGATGAAGGATAGTATGAATTACCTTCATACTATTCGGCTTAAATCCAATGTCTTTAATAAGGTGAATGTAGAACCGCTTAATGTCGCTATATTTGATATCAGCAATATTCTTTGAACCTATCTCGTCCCTCACATATCTTCCGTACATATACTTATAATTGTTTCTTGTAGATGCCTTGAGCTCATACTTGGTCTCAATATAAGCATCGTAAAAACTGTTCAGCGTCATCTTATGTGCCGTATAGGAACTGATACCATCGTCTATATCTCTCTGTATTCGTTTTATTTGAGTCCTCAGCGGCTCCGTGCTGCGTTTACCTTCAGGCGCTTTGTCTGACTCTACAAGTTTCCAGCTATAAATCGCCCGGCGTATTCCGCCGGAGTCAGTATAGCGGTACATATATTTCCCGTCACTTCTTTGTACCTCCCCTTCTCTCAGAACTCTACCTTTGTTGTCTTTTCTTTTTTCAGGCATAACTACTCCTTTTGTCTGAAAATGAATATCAACTCTAATATACCATGGTCTGGTTCACTGTCAAGTTACATAATGACCTTTCATATAAGGTTAAGTTGGTCAATATATCGTTCGAATTTTGTGCGTTTAATCTGCGGCCGTGTGCCATTCCAAAGAACAAAATCGGCGTCTTTGTTTTCACTAACAATTTTACGCAGCTTATTCTCGCCGATACGAAAGTATTGCGACGCCTCCTGAATTGTCAGTGTGTACCTTTCCCAAAATGGAATTTGCATGGTACTAATGTTTTCACCTCCCTGTGAGCTGCGTGTATGTAAAAAGAAAGGGCTGGCAATGAAGCCAGCCCCATGTCTACCTCTTGAGTAATCTGGTTACTATGTAGGCGATGATTACGATAATGACTGGAATCCAGATAGGCGCAAACACCCACCACCAGCTCCAGTCAATTACGCCAATCAGTTTCAGAACAACAAAGACTACGGCGAACACATCGCACAGCCCAAGACCTTTTAGAGATGAGTTTTTCATGTGTGGTTCCTCTTACGCTTTACTGTCTGTGGAGCCCATGCCGCCGTTTCTGACGCCTTTTGCATCGTCGGAGCATGTTATTCCATAAGGAATAAAAATCGCCTGTAAGAAGCCGGTAGCGGCCTCTACGATGATGCTTTTGCCCGTATGGTTGTCATTGGTGACTTTTGCAAAAATGTGCCCCTCGTTATCCGAGTAGTAATAGTCGCTGTCAATAACGCCCATTGTGTTATCAAGCTGTAGACGGTATTTGAATCCGAGCCCGCTGCGGGGCAGGCAGCCGAGCCACCAGCCTTCATCAATCCTGACACGAATGCCGGTAGGGATTTTGATGGTGTCACCGGCATTAAGTGAGAAGGAGAACGGTGCCTTGAAGTCATAACCGGCAGAGCCGGATGTGGCTCTGGTCGGCAGTTGGATGGCTTCCCATGATCTCCTGATATTCTCTCGCAGTGCAGGAGTCATTTCCTGCTCTTTATAAAATTCATCTTTGATAGCTTCGTAGTACTGCTCGAAGCTGACCTTTTCAAACTCGCCGACTCTGTTCATTCTTCAACCTCCTGAGTGTAACCAAGTGCGTCCATGTCTGCCTGAAACAGTTCCCAAAATTCATCAATTCGCGGGTTATCGGTTGTAGTAATAGTTTCCTTATCCATGCAATTCCTCCTACTGGTATTTTTATACCGCGCACCACAAACCGCAGTGACAATACCCCGGTTCGTTTCGTTCAATTTGTTGTCGAAAGTCCTTACAACGACATCGGGTGTCTTCTGTCCTAACAATACTACAGGGACAATGCCCTCCATTTTCTTTGAGTTTGCGCTTGATTTCTGCTGCATACTCTTTATCAGGGTTAATGATGATTTGATGTAATTGGTTTTAACCATGATACGCTGACAACATCTACCGCGTATGGTGCTACCACCAAGACTGGCAAGGCTGGTATCACATTCCAGATGCACGACCTGTTTGCGACGACTTATCAGATGAACAGTAGTAATACCAACAGTGGTGGTTGGAAGAGTAGCGCTATGCGCACCTCGACGATGGCAACTATGAAGGGGTATCTGCCCGCAGCATGGCAGACAGCCATCAAGCCGGTCAATAAAGTTTCCGGCACTGACGGCGGTTCTTCAAGCGGTACGGAAACAGTCTCCGACAGCTGTTTCCTGCTGGCTGAAATCGAAATCTTCGGTTCCACCGCCCATTCCGTTTCTGGAGAAGGAACGCAGTACGCATATTACAAGGCAGGTAACTCGAAGGTGAAGAACAAAGGTGGCTCCGCTGACAACTGGTGGGAGCGTTCTCCTCATTTTAGCAACAGCAATCATTTCTGTGCTGTCCACAGCAGCGGCAGCGCCTACTATAGCGCCGCCTACAACAGTTATGGCGTCGCTTTCGGCTTCTGCGTCTAACCTCCTGATACATGAGGACAGAGAATATCTGAAATACTGCATGGAGGAAATCAGAAAGAAGTGCAAGGAATACGGGTTTGTTTTGAACGAGAAGAAGACAAAGATAGCGCCGCTGCGCAAGGGAGTCAAATTCTTGAAAACGAAGTTCTTCCTGAATGAAACCGGTGCGATCATTCGCAAGATGAACCGAAAGTCACCGGTTAAAATGCGGAAGAAACTCAGAATATTCCGATTTTGCGGAAGATGGATGCTTTCTACAACAGTTTATTCAAGAACAAGGAGGATTCAGGACATGGTAAAGTTTCTGAAGAACGGCAGCTTGCTCGCACTTGTTGAGCAGCCGAGCTGGGTCTACCTACAGGAGAACGGCGCCTATGGCCTGTGTGATTATGAAAACGCACAGGGTGTCGCTATCAATGGTATCGTCTATAACCTTGCTGGAAACCTCATCAGTGAGAACGGCGAAGTCGATTTCAAGGATATTCCCAGCGGTGAATATATGATGCAGCAGGATAAGGTTGCCGCGCAGAATGCAGCAAATGTGGACTACCTTTCCATGATGACCGGCTATGACCTGCCTATGGAAGAGCAAGCTGAGGCGCAGACGGTGAGCGTAGGCGACATTGAGGGCGAAGCTGCCTACGATGACACGGTGGATGACCCGACCTATGTTGCTGCGGAAGAGGAGGAAGGCGCCAATGAATGAGCACAGTGCAAGATTTGAAAAAGTCAAAGGCTACTATGACCGTTGCCTTTGGAACCGGCAGATGGTGATGAATGCCGTTGGTAAATGGATTACAGCTGAGGAAGCAGAAGAAATCATGGGCGGTGGAAATGTGTAAGAAATAAAAAGTGGGAGCCGTGCTACACCAGCAGGCTCCCACAATGCATTTATGGCATATAAAACTTGGCTTTTATACAGAAGGTGGCAACCCTGCCACACCCGCAAATAAGGTTACTGCCAAGAAGGAAGAGGGGAAGTAACTTTATTCAGGAGGTGCTCATATGACTGACCAGGAAACCGTTATGCTTATTGAGACAGAACAGAGATGTAAGTCCAATACGCATAGAATTGATAATCTGGAAAATGAGCTAAAGGAAATCCAAAGCGAGCAGAAAGCCATCTACAAGATTGCTACTTCTGTTGAGCTTATTGCACAGCGTGTCAGCAACATTGAAACGAAGGTGGACGACACGAACAGCAAGGTAGATGCACAGGCGAAGGCTTGGCAGGAAACTGAGCGCAAGCTGTCGGAAAGGGTTAATGAAGCTGAGAACAAACCGTACAAACAGATTGCGGGCAATGTGAATTCCATCAAGGTTGCAATTATCACCGGTATTTGCACCTTGCTTGTATCCGGTATCATTGGCGCAATCATCGCATTTAGAAAATAATGTAAAAAAGGGGCAGGTTCGGGAAACTAAAATCCCGTTCCTGCCCTTATTTTTTACGCTGATATATGTATAATGGCTAAAGAAAGTACCCCGTCTTTGGCGGGGTGCTCCTTAGCGGCCATGTTGAATTCAAAGTGAATTGGTGTAAAAGTGGTATCAAACCAGAGGTCGCATCACCTATAACTGTTGTGCCACAATGCTTTATTAGTCCAGCAACTTCATTCTCCTAAAGAGTATTATTGGAAGCATTTGCTTCGTCTTATTGATTATACGCCTTAAAGCGCCGCGGGTTCAAGCCCTTTCGGCGCTTATTTGCTCAAAACGGCAATATGGCACGAGCGCATTGCGGCGAGCGCGGCCTCATGCGCGGCGGGCGTCGTTCCCGCGCAGGCGTCAGCATCGACAAATATGTCGTTTTCGGGAAACGCGGCGCGCAGGAGCAGGGCGTTGCTTATAACGCATATGTCTGTGCAGAGGCCGCAAAGCTCGAAAGACGTTTCGCCGTCGGCAATGGGTTTCAGCGCATCAATCAGCTCAAACGAGCCAAACGACGGCTTTTTGACGATGATTGCGCCCTCTCCCGAGAACGGCCTTATGTCCTTTTGAAGCTCGTGCCCCCATGTGCCGCTTATGCAGTGCTTCACGGGCAGCAGCCTTCCCTCGTGCGTCGAAAGATAGTCGTCCGCATGTGTGTCGAGCGTAAACACAACGGTATCGCCGCGTTCCTTTGCCTTGGCCGTCTTTGCCGCAACTGCCGGCACAATCGCTCTTGCTTCCGCCGAGCCAAGCGCACCTTCGATAAAATCGTTTTGCATGTCAACAACGATAAGTATATTTCTCATAATGCCTCCGTATTCAATAGACCGGGAATCCGAGCGCGTTTGCGCTCAAATACAAAACAAGCAGCGCCGCGCAAACAACAGTCGCGGCAGCATCGGCTTTTTTCCCGCGCGTCATGTAAGCCATCGCAAAAGCTATCGGGAACGCTGCCGTCAGATAGCGCGGCGCGCTCAGCAGCCACGTCGGCCCTATGGTCATGACAAAGTATGCAAGAAAATAGCCCGTATATGACGCCCTCATGCGTTTTGCATTTGGCAGCATTACAATTAGAGAAGCGAATATGCAGAACAGGTTCGGAAACCAAAGCCCCCACGCCAAGCGAAGGTCGCTTTCGTCAAGCCGCAGTAAAAAGTAATGTGTCTGATACGACGCGCTGTTAAAGAAGTATCCGAGCTGCTGGCTCCAATGCTCGCGCTGAAACTGCATAAACTTAAACGGATCGCCCCACACGGCATAGTTAACAAGCAGATACCCCGCAAACCCAAGCGGAACTATAAGGCACGCGAACACGCGCTCAAGCCACAGTCGGGCTTTGCGGCGTGTTTTCGTTCTGTAGGCGTTGACTATATCCTTGACGGCCTCAATAACCATGGGCACAATAAGAACAACTCCCGGGGAACGCGTAAACGATGCAAGAGCTCCGAACAGTGCGGCTATCAGATATTTCCTGCGCCGTATAAAATACATGCAGCTCACGCATAGCAGCAGGAAAAGCCCCTCCGTCATAGGCGAAACATAGAAGAACGCCGCGGGAAGTATGAACATGTATTTGACAACGCGCATCGAGAAACGCCTGTCGTGGTCTATCGCCGCAAGCTCATACAGCATTATCGCCGCCCCGACAGATGAAAGCGACGACACGAGCATCGCAGAAGCAAAGCTCGAGTGCGTTATGAGATTGAATACGGCTATTACGCACGGGTAGAACGGCAGGAACACGATATGATACATTGGGTCGCCATCGGTGACATACCAGCGCTCGGATATGCCAAGATAGCTCGGAGAATCGCTCCTCAGCCACAGGCGGCGCATCGTATCGAATATTCCGCCGGAATAGCCGTTTGCCCAAAGGTCTATAAGATATGCAAGCACGAGTATGGCAATTCTGCTCAAGACCATGTAAACAACTATTTTAAGCCATGGGTGTCGTATATCAAAGCGGTTCCGCCGCAGAGGCTCCGTCTCCACATACTCGATTTCGCTTGAAAACCAATCCTCGAGCAGCTTTTTAACAAAAAGCGTCATCAAAAACGCAAAAAGCAGCGTGCAGACAGCCGCCGCTATTACGCATACCGTTTCAAGCCGATTTTGGCCGAAAAGCCATATGCAGAACAATGCGGCAAGCGCCGCGTTAAGTATCGATGATATAATCGCAAAAGCTTTTTTCATGCATACATACCGGCCGAAGGCCGCCGAAAAGCGGTCTTCGGCCTCCTTTTATCGTTATCTGTGACGCTGTCTTAGCGCAAGCGGCGGCGAAAGAATTTCGCTCATCACCATGCCCCTTATAATGCTGTCGCGGTCGGAAAAGAGCGATGCAAACCCGTTGCCGTCGGTTTCGCGCTCCGCCTTGCCCGCATCACGGTCGGCAGAACCCTTGTCTTCATTAGCATCGGGCATAATATACGGCTCACAATCGCTGAAAGCGCCGCTCATGCTCGATTCCGTATGCACATGCCCGTCCAACGCTGAGGAATGCACGATATGGCGCGTCGCATTCGCCACATCGACATGCGCCGTCGTCACAGCATGTACCGACGGCTTCATTTCATTCTGCGCGGGCCGTGCAGTGTGTGTATTCCCTACATGCGGCGCAAGCTCGGGCCTTCGTCCGAGACCTTGTCCACCCGCTTCGGTCTGTTTGCCGTTCGCGGCGCCGTCAAATACATCTCCCGCCGCATCGTTCGGGAAGAATTGCCCGTTCTGCCTCGACGGAGCGTTCCTTTGCGGCGCGCCGTTCTTTGTCTTAGCGGAGGCCTGCTTCCCCGCCTTTACGGATATCGATACTATGGCAGCTATAAGCAGAAAAAACCAGAATGCAAACTTCATCCGCATCACCTCCGTTCGTTACAGAAAGCTTGTTATTCCTTCTTTGTCTCGGGCCGCACAGCCGTGCTGCTTATAGATTCACGCATTGCCGTGTCCGCCATAACGTTTTTCATGTTGTAATAATCCATCACGCCAAGCTTTCCGCTTCTGAATGCCGCCGCGATTGCCTGCGGAACCTCCGCCTCGGCCTCTATGACCTTTGCGCGCATTCCCTGAACCGCCGCCTTGTTTTCCTGCTCCTGTGCGACGGCCATGGCGCGGCGCTCCTCCGCCTTTGCCTGAGCTATGCGCTTATCAGCCTCTGCCTGGTCAATCTGGAGCTGTGCGCCAACGTTTCTTCCGACGTCGACGTCAGCAATGTCTATCGACAGTATTTCAAACGCCGTACCCGAGTCAAGGCCCTTTCCGAGAACCGTACGCGATATGCTGTCGGGGTTTTCGAGAACGTCCTTATGGCTTATCGACGAGCCAACCGTCGTAACTATGCCTTCACCGACGCGGGCGATTATGGTTTCTTCACCTGCACCGCCCACAAGACGATCTATGTTCGCGCGAACCGTAACCTTTGCCTTTGCGCGAAGCTCGATTCCGTCCTTGGCTATGGCGGCTATAATCGGCGTTTCGATAACCTTCGGATTAACGCTCATCTGGACTGCGTTGAGTACGTCGCGGCCCGCAAGGTCTATCGCGCACGACTGTTCAAAATCGAGCGGTATACCGGCACGCTGCGCAGCAATGAGCGCATTCACGACGCGGTCGACATTTCCGCCCGCAAGGTAGTGGGCCTCAAGTTTGTTTATGGAAAGCTTAAGCCCCGCCTTCGTCGCCTTTATCATAGGGTTCACTATGCGCTGCGGCACAACCTTCCTTATTCTCATGCCCACGAGTTGGAATATTCCAACGTGTACGCCCGATGCCGCGGCAGATATCCAGAGGCCTATCGGGAAGAACGTCAAAAACACAATCACAAATATGAGTGCGGCAATTATTATCGCCACGAGAGCAACGGTGTTAATTGCTGCGGTCAAAAAAAATTCCATCATAATTCGTCCTGTCTCCTTTGTTTTTTATCGCGCGGCCATAAGCTCAATCATGAAAAACATAAAATAGAAAAAGCCTATAAACGCGGGTATGGCTATTATCAGCAGAATCCATGAGCGCTTTACCTCTTCCTTAGGCGCGGGACGCTCGTCCAGTTCCTCGCCTTCGTGCTTGGCGGCGCAGCGCGGGCATTCTCCGCTCGAGCGCGAATAAAACGTGCCGCATTTTTTGCAATGCATTACGCTCTCTCCGTCCCGTCGTCATTCTGCGGCATATTATCGCATACGTCGCTTGTGCGCCTGACGAGCACGCGCATTCCGCGCACCTCCGTCACGGTCACGCTCTCGCCTTCCGGTATAAACTCGCCGTCCGTAATAACGCTGACACGTCTGCCGCATATTTCGGCGCTGCCTGTGGGACGAAGCGGGCTTACGCTTTTGCCGCTTTTGCCGAGCAGCGTGTCCCTGTCCTCGTTAAGATGCGAGTCCGAATCATAATCAACCTTTTCATTCAGCACCATGGGCGAGCGTGAAAACGCGCCGTGTCCGACCGAGCGCAGCACAAGAAACGCTATAAGTCCCAATACAACTATCAGTATCACCGTTGTGACAAGCGCGTCGAGCAGCGAATCCGAGCTTAATATCACAGAAGCAATCAGCCCGACTATGCCCATGCAGCCGAACAATCCGAAACCGGGAGTGAACATCTCCACCATCAGCAGCGCCACTCCGACAATAAGGCATATAAGCGCCGCTACATTCCATCCCGCAAGATATTGAAGAATGAAATCCATGACATATTTCCCCTTTCGTATCATTATTATCAAAAGGCGTCGCTTCCATTAATATTATACAATATTGGCGCATGTAATACAAGAAAAACTCCTTTTCCGGCGCGCTCTCCGGTTCTGTACAGCACGGCTCATTATTATGCCCGCAGCGGCATAAAATATCGTATGCACTGGAGAATCGATATAAAAAGGTTCATATTGCTGCTTCTTGCGCTGTCGCTTGCCGTGCTTGCTATACGCGGGTGTATATTCGCGCGAAAATGCGGCGGCAAAACCTGCGATGATTGCGACAGCGATTGCTTGATAACAGAGCCAATCGACAAAACAGAAAAAATATATATAGACGTATTTGAACACAATTCGGGGAAAAGGCTGCACATGGAGCTTGAGGACTATATAGGGCATGTCGTGGCGGCGGAAATGCCCGCTTCATTCAAAAACGAGGCGTTGAAAGCACAGGCTGTGGCGGCGAGAACGTTCGCGGTGCGACGCATGACGCTCTTTGGCGGGACGGGCTGTTCGAACGGCTGCGACGTTTGCACCGACAGCACCTGCTGCCAGGCATTCCTAAGCGACGACTCGATGCGCTCACGCTGGGGCGGCGAATATGACGGGTACCGCTCCAAGGTTATGAGCGCCGCCGAAAATACGAGCGGAATAATAGCCGTCTATGACGGAAAGCCGATAGAAGCGCTGTATCACTCGACATCGGGAGGCTGCACCGAGGATTCGCAAAACGTGTTTTCGCAGGCGCAGCCGTATCTTAAAAGCGTGTGCAGCCCCGGGGAGGAGGACTCGTCAAAATTCAGCTCCGTTACAGAAATATCGCGCTCGCGCTTTGCAAAGGCAATCAACGCAAGCTGCAAAAAGGCAGGCCTTTCCGCCTCAAAGCTCGAAAAGCAGGTAAGCATTGTTTCACGGTTCGACAGCGGACGCGTCAAAAGCGTAAAGGTGGGCGGCGCCGTTATGTCGGGGCGCGAATTCAGGACTGCGCTTGGGTTAAACAGCGCAAACTTCACTCTCGAATTCGCTGAAAAAAAAGTGCGCATAAAGACGATTGGCTACGGCCACGGCGTTGGAATGAGTCAGCAAGGCGCAAACGCCATGGCGCGCGACGGGGCAACGTTCGACGAGATATTAACCCACTATTACACGGGCATAGAGCTCACAGACATCTCGCGGTATGCAAAATAAGCTCATTCCTTTTCCTCGGGAAGCTTCACATACTTTACATATTCATAATCGGATTCTTCTTCGGCGCGTCGGCACATCGCCGCATAGCACTCATCGCGGAGCGCCTGCATACGCTGCTTTATCGGAAGCTCTTCTTTCGGAAAAAACGGGCCGTCAACGCATGTAACAGCCTTTGGCAGCTTCCCGACGGCGCGCTTTTTATAGCACGTCGTCATAGTATAAACGGGCGTGCCGCTTTTGCAGGGGTATCTGAACGACGCTGCGGGAAAAGGGCGTATGCGCGTATAATACGGCCATATGTGCGCCTCGGGATATATCGTCACAAGCCGCCCTTCGCTTATCCGCCTGTCTATGCATTCCATCATCTGCCCCATCTGCTTCACGGATGAGCCGATTGGTATCGCGCCAAGCATGCGCAGCAGTCCGTTCAAGCCTTTTATCGACATTGCATCCGGCCCCACAATTATGTGGTTATGCTTCCTGCAGCATACGAAATTCGGTATAAAAGCGTCGATGACGTCGCCGGTGTGGTTTGCGTATATAAACGCGCCGCCCTTGAGCTCCTTCATAACCCGCCTGTTCTTGAAGCGCTGAAGCCATACGAGCTTTATGAACGCCGTCACAAGAGGCTGCGCAATAATGCGATATACGACAAATTCCCCTACGCGGCCGAAAAAGCTGTCGTCCGCAAATATGTAGCGCTCGTTCAAAGGCTTTGTTTTAATATTGTTCTCCGCGAAATCATCGTTCAGCTCATCGCGGTAATAATAAACACGTTCTTTTTTATTTTTCATAGATCCCCCGTATTTTTACATCATACCGGATACGGCATGCTATTTCTCCTGCAAGCAGCATGAATATGGGTTTATATCCTCTGCATACAGGCCGACGAGATCCACGGGTGCATGATCCGGCGTCGCGTCCGACCATCTCGGGTATGTCATATGAGAGTCGTTCGGCTCCGTAAGCGTAAAGTGCATCGCATCGACGTTTCTTCCGAAATATCCTCCCCAGAAGAACCCCTCCCGCTTGAACGCAAGCTCGAAAAGAAAATAATTATTCAGCGCATCGGGAACAAGCCCGCGCGGCTTTTTACCGTCATACCTGAAGCAGTAGACGCTTTTCCCGTTTTCGGGACGTATCCCTATATACTCAAGCTTGGACAGTGCGGACGATATGGCGTTCCAGTTTCTGTCCGTCCCTTCGGCGCCACCGTATGTGTCCTTGGTGTTTATTTTGAGCGACGGGTTTATGTCGATACATGTGCCAAAGCTGTGGTGGCTTATTTTATCCATCGAGTTTCGTTGAAAGCGCGGCACAAATGCGCCGCCCACGCCGTTTTTGCGTATAAGCTGCCTGAGCGCAAAAACGCCGCTCGATCCGGTCTCATAATCGACGCGCACAAACGTATTATCCACATGCTCAAAGGCGCGTTTGAAATTATCATACGCGCGGCGGTTGACGCGGAGCGTTTTACCGCCGTATTTCATTGTCACTATGTTTTCGTTTATCCATTTTTGGTCGACTATTATATGGCGTGAGCCCTTTGCGTCGACCCTGTACGAAAAAAGGAAGGAGTCATCGCCGAAAAAATCGCGGAGCGCGTTATAGCCGTTGTTGTGAATAACGTTTTTTGCAAGCTTGCCAGACTTTTCCACAAAAAAATCGGCCTTCCAGAGCACGGCGTCTGTTTCGTCGGCGTTTGAACAGATCACCTCTATGCGTTTTCGGCCTTTATTGAGCTTTGAAAACTTAATCCGGCTGTTAATGCTGCCCGCATATCCCGAAAGGCTGTACTCGTACTTGCCCAGGTCCTTGCCTCTCGCTTCAACGCATATGAGCGTTCTGCCGCTCACTGCGTCCGATATTTTCACGATTACATCCTTAATCGGCGATAAGCTGTACACAGTCCCTCCCGCACAGAACGGCTGCCCGAGCGCGAATACGTTGCCATCATGCGGTATCGTGCCCTTGTCAAACCATATCGTTCTTTGAGGCGAGTACGTCACCTCATCCGCAGGTGCGCCGACAAACGCTTCATCCGCCGCAAACGCACTGAATGCATATAATAAAACAAGCGCTGCGGCGGCGACGGCGGCGGCAAGCGACAGCTTTCTTTTTATTTCAACATAGCTGGCCATACGCATATTTTATCAGCGTAATAACATGTTTTCAAGTAAAAAGGAGCTGCCTCTCCACGGCATGTTTTTGGATATAACCGCAAGTACTGCGCGATAAAACCTGCGCCGCATTTTCTTAATTACGTTCTTCTGCCAATTTAAGGGCGCGGTTCGTTCCGGGAAGGCCTTTCTATCTCGCCCGAACAAACACGTTCAGCCTGTCTATGGGAGCAAGCCGCATTACTATCACGCCTATTATGTCGCCGCACGGTGTGGCGGCACGCTCAGGTGAAATCGTTGCGAAGCTCCTCGCATCGCACAAAATGTATACACTCCCTTCGGGTACGGTGAAAGACTCCATGTCCTCGCAGTCAAAATCGGCGACATATGTGCGTTCGTCAAGAAGCTGCCCGTTGATGTAGACGCGCCTGTTCTGTATTTGGACGGCTTCGCCCCCAAGCGCAACTATGCGCCCTATGCGCACGGCCCCCGTCTCTTTATCCTTAAACGCAACGGCATCGCCCCTGACCGGGCGCGTGATATATTTCGACAGCCTGCTTACAAGAATTACGTCATTCGGCTCGAGCATAGGGCTCATGCCCTCGTCAAACACGCGAAGCGGCTTAAATATTACGGTAAATATGAGCGACACAGCAGCCGCGCATATGAGTACGGCGGCCACTATTCTCCATGCGGCCGCCTTTTTGCGGCACAAAGCATATTCCTCTGTCCTTGTCGGCCTGTTTTCCGTCATATCTCGTTTTTGAGCGCAAGGCTTCTAAAGCTCGAAAGCGGCCAAATAACGCTGCGCGCGCGTCCTACGATTCGATTATACGGTATCGGCCCGACTTCGGCGCTTCTGCTGTCAAGGCTTTCGTTCCTGTTATCGCCCATCACAAACACGCATTTCTCAGGTACGATGACAGGCCATGTGTTATAAAAAACATAGTCGTTCCAATATTCGCTCTCATCAAGCGGCTCGTCATTCACATATACGACCCCGTCCATTACGCAGACCGTTTCGCCCGGGAGGGCAATCACGCGCTTCACGCATGACGCCGTGTGGTTCGGATAGTAGCATATGATTATGTCGCCGCGCTTTGGTTCGTTGAAAAGATAGCTCGTCTTGTCTACAAACATTCTTTCGCCGTTAAGAAGCGTCGGGTACATCGAGTCGCCCGAAACGCGCGTCGGCTCGGTGACAAAAAGCCTGAGCGACAGCGCAATGATTATAACAAGCGCAAGGCTTATAACGTATTGAATGTTTCCGATTTTGTTATAGCCCTTATCGTGCTTGTGTACTTCGTCCGCCGCCTTGTAGTATCCCTTCATGGTCTTTTTATCGGGACGGTTATCCTTCATTATCGTTACCCCCTTCGGAAAGCCTCTTTTTTGCGGCGCGAATAAAGTCGCATCTGTCAAGCATGACTACGCGGCCGCATTTTACACATTTGATTTTTATATCGGCGCCCGTTCGCGTTATTACCCATGCGTTGCCTCCGCATGCATGAGGCTTACGCATCATAACGGTATCGCCGAGCGAAAACTCATTCAGCATAATCGAATTATACCACAATGCCGCGCCGAACGAACATTTTACCCGAAAAATGCTTCAAGCGCGTCAGCAACGGCACAAACAAAGCTTTGTATATATTCCTCATCGTGCAGGAGCGCCTCCTCATCGGCGTTCGTGATAAAGCCGCACTCTATAAGCACCGCGGGCATGGGCGCTTCTCGCAGCACATACAGCTCGTCCGCACTTATTTGACGTGCTCCGCCCGTAAGGGCGTTAAGCTTATCTTGGATTATCGCCGCAAACGCGCGCGAGCTCGCGGAGTTTTCATCATAAAACACCTGCGGCCCCCAAACGCTCGGATTGTCGGGAAAAGAATTCATATGTATGCTCACGAAAGCCGCTGCGCCGCTTGAATTCGTAAATTCACGGCGAAAAGCCATATCGTCCTGCTTCGTGGCACCTACGGCTTCGCCGTCCGAGCGCGTCATGAATACGAGTATTCCACGCGATTCAAGCTCCGCCTTCAGCGCCTCGGCCACGCGCAGATTCATATCGTGCTCATGCGCCCCCGATATCGTCGATATCGCTCCCGGGTCTGCACCGCCGTGGCCCGCATCTATAACTACGCCGCAGGATATGTTGAGCTGCGGCTTTGCGCCAAGTCCGCCGATATGGCAAAGCACAAGCGCAGCGGCGAGTATTATGACGGCTACGCCCAAAAGCACGAAAAATCGCACGGCGAAATTTCTTTTTGACTTGTTTTTCATATCTAAAGTATAGCACGACAGCGCAACGTTGTCAGCCGGCAGTACAATTTGTCGGGTAAAAAGTGTATAATGCTGTTAACACACGAAAGGCGGAAACAAAAATGCTTACGGACGCAATAAACAACGCTTACATAAAAATATTAAAAGAAGAGCTGGTGCCAGCTCAAGGCTGCACCGAGCCCGTCGCGCTCGCCTACTGCGCCGCCGTCGCTCGAAAAACGCTCGGCAGTATACCAAAAAAATGCGTCGTTCAAGTCAGCGGCAACATAATCAAGAACGTCAAAAGCGTCATAGTGCCTAACACAGGCGGTTTGACCGGCATTTCCGCTTCTGTGTCCGCTGGTATAGTCGCAGGCGATGAAAGCGCAGTGCTCGAGGTGCTCAAAAGAATACCTCCCGAGAAAGCGCCGCTGATTGCTCAGTACATGAAAGAAGCCGACATTACGGTTCGGCTTGCGTGCGGCTGTCCGAATTTCTATATAGATATAACGGTTTTCGGCGAAAACGACACCGCGCGAGCCGTCATATCAAATTACCATACAAACATAGTTCTCGTCGAAAGAAACGGCGAAGTGCTCTCAAAGGCGGGCGTAGTCAGCGACGAATCGACGGGACTTACAGACAGGCATGTTCTCAACGTGGCCGACATAATCGAGTTTGCCGATACGACAGACCTTTCACAGCTCGAATTTGTTTTAAAGCGCCAAATCGCTTTCAACAGCGCCATATCCCGCGAAGGCCTGAGCGGAAACTGGGGCGCGAACGTCGGGAAAACGCTCCTTAATTCATACGGGAGCGATATAAGGATACGCGCCAAAGCGGCGGCCGCGGCGGGGAGCGATGCAAGGATGAGCGGCTGCGAGCTGCCCGTCATAATCGTTTCGGGAAGCGGAAATCAGGGCATGGCGGCGTCGCTGCCCGTCATAGAATACGCCCGCGAGCTTGGATCGGGCGAAGAAAAGCTGCTCAGGGCGCTTATCGTATCAAACCTTATCACAATACACCAGAAAACTGGCATCGGACGGCTCTCGGCTTTCTGCGGCGCTGTCAGCGCGGGCTGCGGCGCAGCGTCGGGCATTGCCTACCTCTGCGGCGGCCGGTATGAAGAGATATCCCACACGATAGTCAACGCGCTCGCGATAGTTTCCGGAATGGTCTGCGACGGCGCAAAGCCCTCGTGCGCCGCCAAAATCGCCGCTGCGGTAGACGCGGGTATATTCGGCTACGAGCTTTTCAAAAACGGCAACCAGTTCTGGGGCGGCGACGGCATCGTCACCAAGGGCGTCGACAATACAATTGCCAACGTTGGCCGCATGGCACGCGAAGGTATGCGCGAAACGGACGTCGAAATACTGAAAATAATGGTCGGCGATTGATTGACAATACATATAAATAGTATTATGATTCAAGTTTGTGTGCGGGAGTAGTCTCCCGCCGCACATTTTTACCGAAAAGAAGGTCTATTTTATGGAGGCACTGCTTTCCGTGGGAATCGCGCTTCTCATAGGTTTGATGATGACGCGCGTATTCAAATACCTTAAACTCAATCTCCCCGATGTGACGGCTTTCCTCATCGCAGGCGTTGCAATAGGTCCATACTGTCTCGGTGCGCTCGGCATCGATGGCATAGGCTTTCCTTCGTCCGAGTCGGTCGAAAGACTCAGCTTGATATCGAACGTGGCGCTCGGATTTATTGCCTTCTCGATAGGAAGTGAGTTCAAGGTTTCACAGCTCAAAACGATAGGCAGGCAGGCGTTTGCCGTAGGCGTGCTGCAGGCGCTCGCGGCGACGATATTTGTTGATGTCGCGCTCATAATATTCCACCTCATTGCGCCCGACAAGCTGTCGCTCCCTGCGGCAATAACGCTCGGCGCGATTGCCACTGCCACCGCCCCGGCCGCTACGCTCATGGTCGTACGCCAATACAAGGCAAAAGGCAAGCTCACCGATATACTGCTTCCCGTCGTTGCGCTCGACGATGCCGTCGGTCTCATCGTGTTCGCGGTATCGTTCGGCATTGCGCAGTCGATGGTAAGCGGCCGCACGGACCCGGTTTCGGTGCTCGTAAACCCCATGATCGAAATAGTGCTTTCGCTCGTTCTCGGAAGCGCGCTCGGCTGGGTGCTGACTCAGCTTGAAAAGACGTTTTTTTCCAATTCGAACCGTCTTTCGCTCACAATAGCTTTCGTTGTGCTGACCGTTGCGCTGTCCATGCTTTCGTTCGATATAGGCCCTGTGCGCGTCTCGTTTTCATCGCTGCTCGTCTGCATGATGCTAGGAACTGTTTTTTGCAACATATGCCCTCTCGCTTCCGACCTCATGGATAGGGCCGATAAGTGGACCGCGCCGCTATACGCGCTCTTTTTCGTGCTGAGCGGCGCGGAGCTTGAGCTAAGCGTGTTCAAGGACGGCGCCGTAATACTGATAGGCGCCATATACATAATCATGCGTTCCGCGGGTAAATACATAGGCGCCTACGGAAGCTGCGCCATGACGCGCTGCGACAGCAACGTAAAAAGATATCTCGGCATAACGCTTTTGCCGCAGGCGGGCGTTGCTCTGGGCATGTGCGTGACGGCCTCGTCGCTCGGCAGGACAGACGGTGCGCTCATCAAGAACATAGTTCTTTTCAGCGTTCTTATTTACGAGCTGTTTGGGCCTATGTGTACGCGCTGGGCGCTTATGAAGGCAGGCAACATTCAGCCCATGGCTCAAGAGGTCAAGGACAGACGTTCAAGAAAGCTTGCCGCGGTCAAGGGGAATAAGCTTTAATTTCCGCTCTGCACACGCTTTATTCAGATTAGAAAAAAACGGCCGCGCTTACATAAGACGTGGCCGTAAGTCGTATTATTTTGATAAAAAAGCATTTACGCCGATTTTCAAAAATCCTCCGTAAAATTCTTTTTACGCTTACGCACATTTAAGCAGACCTCCGCGCCTGACGGCGCGGAGGTCTGCCTCAGCTCTTCAAGCTTTGTCCTTACATCAGTCGGCGTCGCCATTTCGGTGCGCGTGACGAATGCCGTCGCGACGGAACAGGAGCGAAATGCCCCATATCCCTGCAAGACCTACGAGCGTGTATATTATCCTCGCAACGACAGTGCTCATTCCGCCGAATATGGCGGCAACAACGTCAAACTGAAATATACCAATCAGGCCCCAGTTCAACGCGCCTATGATGAGTAGAATAAGCGAAAGCGTATCCATGCGTATCTCTCCTTAATGTTTGATATGCATATTGTGCGTCGCGGCATGTGTGTCAATGCAAAAAAACGATTGGTAAATTTATAAATTTAAAAAAATACTGATTCTTGTAAATATGCATTAACATATCAAGCGGGCGCTAAACCAGAAGCATGATTTCATATCATATTCGCGCCGCAGCGCAAATCGCTTTTTCATATGGCGAACAGCTGCGGATCTTCTTTTATTCAGTCGGCTCTTCTTTCTTTTTTTCGTAAAAAAGCGTAAGCTCGAACGTATCGAAGGCTACAGGCTCAATAAAATCCGAAGGCTTGAACACAACATGCGAAAACTGCCGAAGATCCCGCTCATGCTTTGAAAGCATCACCGGGCGCGGCAGATCAAGCTCTTTGCAGACCGCGTCTATCGCATCCGTCCAGCGCTCAACGTCGGACGGCTTTTTTTCCGCAAGCTCCTCCGTCGCCTCCGCGATTCGCTTGTGATTTTTTATTATTGTTGCCCACATTTTCATATTTGTTTCTCCGTTTACGCCACGGCGGCGGAGCAAAACACCCCGCCGCCGGCTTTCGGCATTTTTTAATAAGGCTTTTTATTATGCGCTAAGCACGAACCATACATACAGGTACGGCTTCTGCGTATCCTGATAAAGTCCGTTCGGTATACAGCAAATCCTGTAAGTCTTGCCGACCTCTATCTCAGCGGCGCCCTCATAGCTGTTATAGTAGATGAAGTACGCTTCTCTGCCGCTCGCGAATGTCACCTTTGCGATAACATAGGGCTCGGCATTGATTATCTCGGAAACGGTGCATTTTACGCTGTAATCCTGCTTGTGGTTCGGGCTGGAAACGCACCTGTCATAATCAAGGCCCTGCGAGTTTTCGATGAACTCCTTATAGTCGGCGGGGCAGCGCTCAACGTGTACCGTCGTTGAGGAAACGGCGCCGTTGCACGTTGCGTTGACCGTGAGATCCTTAAAGCCGACCTCCGGAAGCTTGACCGTGAACGAAAACGAACCGTCAGCCGCTACCGTTGCGGGCCCCGTAAGATCTCCGCCGACTACCTCGACGGTCGAGTTGGGAAGCGTCGTACCGTTTACCGTAATCGTATCCGTCTTTGTACGAAGCTGCGTCGTCGTGATGGTTATGTTGCCCGTCTGTATCGTCGGATCGGGCTTTGTGGCTCCGCCCTGGCTGCTTGCGGTGCATAATACGGTTATGCTGCGTTTCGCTATCTGATATCCCGCCTTGCGAGCTTCTATAGTAACAGTCGTTTCGCCCGCCTGCGTAAGCTGAAGATCGTACTTGAACGCGCCCGTGTCATCAACCGGCACCTGAACGTCGTTTACAAATACGGCGGCGGTGTTGTTGTCTATCCTGCCCGTTACGGCTATCACATTTTGATCCGTCTCAAACGTGTCCGTGCTCGGGTTTTCGACCATAAGCGTCAGCGACGGGACGGCTATCGGAACATACGTTATTTCGACGCCCTTCTTTATGTCGGCGTCCGAAGTCTCGGGCGCTATCGCCTTCACTATAGACGCATCGCGCGTTATAAATTTCTCAAGACGTGTCTCAACGCCGTTCTTGTCTATTACCGTTATCGACGGAACGACCTGTGCCACCGTGCCGTCAACGGGCTCAGTGGGCATCCATATCGCCTCCGGGATGCGCAGCGGAAGCTCGTTTCCCGACTTGACCGTCTCGTCCTGCTTGAGCGAACCGCACTCAAACCTTACCGTGGAACCGTTTTTCGCATATACCGTGAGCAGATATGCTCTGTCGCCGTTATCAAGCGTCGTCGTCTCTATCGTCGGGAGCTTTTCCTTCGACCCGAAAACGCCCGAAAGCGCGCCGCTCGTTATCAAAAGAACAATTCCGACTATGACCGCGACCGCAACTACGCCAATTATTACCGCCTTGATGAGCGCACCATGGCCGCCCGAGCGCGATCTGCGGCGCTCAAGGCCGTTATCGTCGTCATCGTCGCCATCATAGAAGTAGTCGTCGTCTATCGGGTCGGCGTATTTTATCTGTTTGGGCTTCTCAAACGAATGCTGCGCATCCTCGGACGGGCGGCGGTAGATATCGTCGTCCTCCTCAACGGGCGCATAGCGTGAAGCGTTCCCTAGCTGTGCATAAGAGCGAGCCGCCCTCGGTGCACGCTCCGCCTCGTAGCGGTCGTAATGCGGCCTGCGTTCGGCTTCCTCGCCGTATGTATCAGCCTCTTCGCCGCGCATACGCCCGTTTTCCGAACGATCATATGTGCGCGATACGCTGTTGCGCCTCTGGGCCGCTTGGCGCGGCGCGGCCTCCGGCGCGCGCGAATACGCCCCCGCCGTCGCGTCGCTCCCCGAATAACCGGACATTCTGTCCGCACTTCTGCGCGGCACATACGCCGTCACCTCGTCTTCTGAAACGCTGTCGGCGTTGAGCTCGGGCTTCGGCCAGCTCGGCGCATCCACAAAGCTCCATCTTCCGTTAGAGTCCGTGCGCTTGGGCTCCGGCCTTTCGGCAGGCTTTTCCAGCTCCTCCGCGCAGACCTTGCAGTATTCAAGATAATCCTCGTTTACAGCTCCGCACTTCTTGCATATCATGGTATGAGTTTCCTCCCTCATTAAATGCTGTTTGCAAATGACGCAATATGGTCATTTAAGTTTAATTATAACAAATCGGCCGATGCTTGCAACCGAATAAAGCCATTTTTTATGAACTTTTCGTAAATGATGCCTGCGGGCGCACCGGCGCGCCGCACATTTGCCGTTCCGCAATGATTATGGCACTGGTAATCCGTGTAAATTGAATGTATAATAAATTAAACACAAAACTACGCATGGAGGCACTGTATTTTATGAAGAAGCCGACGCTTGTAATTATGGCAGCGGGCATGGGCAGCCGCTACGGCGGTCTGAAGCAGATAGATCCTATGGATGAGTACGGCAACGTATTGATGGACTTTTCCGTATTCGATGCGGTAAGGGCAGGCTTTGAGGACGTCGTGTTCATCATTAAGCACGCAATCGAGGATGATTTCAAGGCCGCTATCGGCGACAGGCTTTCAAAACATGTAAACGTTTCGTATGCATTTCAGGAGCTTTCGATGCTCCCCGACGGTTTCACCGTTCCCGAGGGGCGCGTAAAGCCATGGGGTACGGCGCACGCCGTGCTTTGCGCGAAGGACGTCATACATGGCCCGTTTGCTGCGCTCAATGCGGACGATTTCTACGGCGCGGGCGCTTTCAAAGAGGTGTACGACTTCCTCACGACCGCCCATCCCGATAACGAGCATGCCATCGTCGGCTACAAGGTCACCGAGACGCTCACCGATTTCGGCAGCGTAAGCCGCGGCATCTGCGAAGTCAGGGACGGCTATCTTTCCGACATTCACGAGCGCACCAAGGTCGTGAAAACCGAGGACGGTGCCGCATACACGGAGGACGATGGCCAAACATACATACCCATACCCCGTGACGCGACGGTATCGATGAATTTCTGGGGCTTTAACGAGAGCTTTTTGGACGTGCTGTCGGAAAGCTTCCCTCGGTTCCTAAAGACCGCCATCGTTGAAAACCCGCTCAAATGCGAAGATTACCTCCCCGAAACAGTCCGCCGCGCACTCGGTCAGGGCGCAATACGAGTAAAGCTTCTCACATCACCCGACCGTTGGCACGGCGTCACGCATAAGGATGACAAGCCGCAGGTCGTGGCCGCCATAAAACGTCTCAAGGAGCAGGGCGTTTATCCCGAAAGGCTCTGGAAATGAGCGTTTTGAAAGCGAGAAAACGATGAATCTGTTTCAATTTGCCCATTGCGCCGACTACGACGGAAAGATTGATTATCTGGCGTTTCTGTCGCCCGAGAAATGGAGTCACGGCCGACGCAATGACAATGACATATTAAAAAATTACATCGCCCACACGTTCATGAAAGTCTACGATGAGCATAAGGTGCTGTTTTTGAGAAACTGCTGCCTCTTCAATACGGGACTTTTCACCAAATTCTATGAGGCGATATACGCCGTTTTCTCGCTAAACAGCGTACCGAACAGGCAAACATGGTTCCTCGACGGCTTCTATACGCAGTTCCAGCTCGCAGGGCTCGGCATAGACGAGTTCCCCAAGCGCGCCGATTACTTCGACAACCCCGAGGAGCTCGTATTCGACACGAATTGCGAAATAATACCGCAATACTCACATATTTTCAACGACGAGGAAAACTTTTTCAGGATACCGCGCCCCGTGCGCGAAAGCCCGACCAAAACAATGCTGTTTGACGGCGCGATAAAGCGCGCAAAGCATATGGTCGACGCAAATTATCGCGTTGCCGTACCGCAGTATTACAGAAACAGAATACAGCTTCTGATTCCAATATGTCTTATGGACGAGAATCTGCCCGATCTTGCGCTCGTTTTGAACAAAAACCCCGCCGGCAACCAATACCTGGGCCATACCTGCCTCACGCTGAGCATGGCGTACAACAATGCGCGCCTTATCGCCAAGCTCGATCCCGGCTGCTGGCTCGCGCCATGACGGCCCTTATTAAAGACGCTTTCAGCGTCGCAAAAGCTGTTCCCGACGATATCTCAGGCATGATGGCCTGCGTCCGTGATGCGCAAAAATATCTCAGCCGCTGCGAAGTAGATCAGTGGCAGAACGGCTATCCGAACGAATCGGTAATACTCCGCGATATAGAGCTCGGCAACGCTTATGTCGCCAAATCGCCGAACGGAAGGCTTGCTGGCATAATGACCCTCGTATTCAGCGACGAACCGTCGTATGCGCATATATACGGCGGTGAATGGCGCTTTCCAGGCGAAAAGTACGCAACGCTTCATCGGCTTGCCGTCAGGGCGGAATTCAGGGGCGGCGGTCTCGCCTTTGCATTGCTTCGAGCGGCCCAGAGCGAGGCGGCGATTCGCGGCGTGTCGGTGCTGCGCGCCGATACGCACAGAGATAACATGACAATGCAGGGCTTTTTGCAAAAGCACGGTTTTGAGCGGCGCGGCGTAATATATCTCGCCGACGGAAGCGAAAGGCTCGCATTCGACACGCGCATAAATATGTCAACCGACGAAAAGGTGGATTATGATTAAACGCATTGTTTATATATCGCTGTCGCTGCTTGCGGCGTTGTCCTTTATGTCGTGCAGCATATTTTTTGCTTCACCCGCTCCGAGCCCAACGCCCTACGCGTCGGAAACCGCCGACCCGAGCGCCACGCCTTTTCCGACGCCGGAGCCGACGTCCACGCCTGTGCCAACGTTCGCGCCGATATGGCTCATGGGCGATGACACAGCCTCGGCGGATCTCGACGGCGACGGCAGCGACGATACGGTGCTCATTGAAACAGCAAATGCCTTATGCCGCGTATCCGTAATAAACGCAGACGACACATTCGCCGCAGAGCTGCCATGCGGCGAATTTCTCAGCGCAGTGCTGTGCGACCTCGATAAGACCGACGCCTTTATCGAGCTGCTCATCAGTATGGCGTCGAACGACAAGCAAACCACCATCGCCATGCGCTTTGACGGCGAACGAATCGCCTGTACAGAACCTATCGACGGCTATATGATCTCCGTCGGCAGCAACGACATAACGCTGCGCACAAAGGCAAGCATACTCGGCGTCTGGTGGTGCGACGTACCGTACCGCATTGACGCAAGCGTTTTCGCGCTCGAGCGCACGCCCTACACCGACTGCGCAAGAAGCTTTTTTGATGAGGCCGAATTCAACCTTACCGCAAGGGATAATATAGCGGCCGCAGTTCTCAACGAAAACGGCGTTTATGTCGATGCGACAATCGCCCGCGGCGCAAAACTCAAGGTGTTTTCGTCCGACCTCACAAACTTCGTCATGCTCTATTCGAGCGACGGGCGGTATTTCAGGCTCGCATTCGAGGTAAACTCCGGCGGACTGCCCATGTTCGGCGGTAAAGACGGAGCGCAGCTCTTCGACGGCATAGCCGATGAAGAATAGCGCTTTATACATAATAATTTGGAGGTAACATCATGCACTCACCCAAAATAGGCACTTTTCTTATGTCGATGCTTCTTTTCCTGTTTGGGGCGCTTTTGGCGTTCAACGTACTCAAGATATCGTTTAACGTCAAATACCTCGATGAGGTTCTTATGTGCGGCGGATACGCGCTGCTTGCGCTTGGATGCATATTCAAGAAGCTGTAAGCTTTTTAAGACTCTTTACGGGGCTTCGCTTTTCCCCCCGGGGCGCGGCTCGCGGCTGCCTGCGGCAGCCGCGCACGCAGTGCGCATGCGCCGAGCGCAGCTCGGCGCGCGAGCCGCGCCCCCCGACAAGCCAAAGCGTCGAGCTTCGGCTTGTCAAAAAGCTACGCACAAACTGCCGCTGCTTATGCAGCGGCAGTTTCAGCTTGTGAGCAATCCCGGGGTTGTTAAGGGGCCACAGCCCCTTAGGTTAATTCCGGCTTTGACGACATGTGCGTCAAAACGGATGAAAACCCGGAGGTTTTCGTACTTTGCGGGTTTCGCCGCCCGAGAGCGAATGCGAGAGGCGAAACCCGTAAAAACTCGAAAACGTGGCTAAACACCACTTTTTCGACAGTCGCAACGGCCGCTGCTCGCGCAGCGGCCGTTTGCATCATGTTCCGCTATATATTACCTCTGTCAGCCGTTGCCGCCCGCAAACGGGTCTATCGTAGCTTCCGGCGATTCCTCGTCTCTGCCAATTCCCTTGTTGCCGCCGACTATCAAAAGCTCAAATTCGGAATCGGCAACAACCTTCCATGCGCCGTTCACTATCATAAGCTTTATGACCTCCGTGGAAGTCACAAGCGGCAGCTCCGGATCCTTGAATACGCTTTCCCAGAGCTCTATCGACCGCTTCGTGGTGATCCTGTTTGCCTCAAGCCTCGCAGCATTTATATACATCTGGTACGCAAGGTTCAGGTTTATTGTCGTGAACTCTATATCGGCTACGGCGCTCTTACCGTCCTCCGCTACCGACACACCGTTAATCGTCACCTTATTGTTGGAATACTGCGCACGCAGAAGCTTTACATACACATCATCCTCGGGTATCTCCGAAAATACGCCGACGCCGTCTTCGCTGTCATGCCCGACTTGGTCGAAGAAATATTTCTCAATACCATTCTTGTCGACGTCCTTAAACGCCTTAAACGCAAGCTTTATTACATCCTTCGGGGAGTTGCCGTTAACATCGGCATTCTTTTTTGCGCCGCACGCCGCTGCGCAAAGAAGGATTATGCACGCCATAAAGACGGCTGTTGCTCTTTTAATCATTTCTATGCTTCCCTTCAAATCAAGTATAAATTATGATACCCGCGACGGGCGCTTCTGTCAATCGCCTAATAGCTCCGCAAGACATATGAATTCCTCCGCAGAAAGCTCCTCGCCGCGCACCGAATGCTTAAACCCCATTAAGTCGAGCGCACCAATCACCTTATCCTTTTCGCGGCACGACGCAAGATTGTTCACGAGCGTTTTCCTTCTGTTAGCAAACGCAGCCGAGCATATCTCGTCGAGAGCGCGCGGCAAAACAGTATGCCTGCTTTCAAGACGTATGACGGTTGAATCAACCGTCGGGCGCGGATAATAGCTCTCGGGCGACAGCTCCATGAGCTTTTTCGCGTCATACGCCGCCTGCGAAAGCACTGTCAGCGGCCCGTATATCTTATCGGACGGCTTTGCAAAGAAACGCATCGCCGCCTCCTTTTGAAGCATAAGCGTCATCGATTCTATTGGCAGACCGCATCGCAGAAGCTTCATGGAAACGGGCGACGTAATATAATACGGAAGGTTGGCCGCGACATGCACCTCGCCGCCGCCGAGCGCCTCACTAAGCTCACCTGTTCCAAGCTTCAAGAAATCCGCAAATATCAGGCGCACATTATCATAGCGCGCCATGTTGCCGCGCAGCACCGTTTCAAGCGACCTGTCTATCTCGACCGCAACGACGCGCTCCGCACGTTCCGCAAGCGCCGCAGTAAGCGTACCGAGCCCTGCGCCTATTTCAAGCACGGTTTTTCCGTCTATGCAGGCGCCGTCAACTATCGCCTCGAGTGCTGACGCATCCGCCAAAAAATTCTGTCCGAGCGCCTTGTTCGGATTATGTCCCGATGCCGTGAGCATCGCCTTTGCGTCAATCATGTTCTTTAGCGGCGAGGCACATACACGCTGCTCTTGAGTATGTAAATCTTGTATTTGCGCTTTCTTCCCCAGCGTCGCGCTTCGGATTCCGAATTGAAATACAGGTCTATCTGGTTTTTCGTTCCGTTCTCGTAATGCCTGAATGCACCCGTGTCGAGCGCCGTGCCGTAGCCGTATTTGGGAACGTATATTTTTGAATAATACGGTATTATCTTCGGATTAATCGCAATGGTTCCCAGGTTAGGCTTCGTTCCCCTCGAGGTTATGCCGTCTCCCGAATACGCCGTGCATTCAACATACATGACCTCAGCTATCATATCGTCCGTCGGCGGCTCGCGGTACCTTCGCCATTCGCCCTTGAAATTCGTTTGGTAGCGTATCTTCGTGCCGACCCTTATGAGCTCGTCAACCGCAGGCGTAATCACCATCTGGTCTACGATTTCGCGCGATACCTCGCTGCCATCCTTGACGACTATGCGCTGCGTTATCTGCTTTTTGCCGTCCGAACCCTTTTGCTCGACAACGGTCTTGCCCTCGTACATCGTGTCGTCTTTAATCTCTACCTCGTCATAGTCAAGCGTCCTATAATCTACGTCGTATGATATCTCAACGTCGCTGTGAGTTATAAGCATACCCGAACGCACGTCCTCAAAGGGCTTGTTCGACAGCTCATCCATGACGTCGTATACTACGCCTGCCGAATCGAGTGCGCTGCCAACCGTTCCTCCGACCGTCTTTATGACGGTGACGCTATCCTTTGACGCAACCGCAACGGGAAACGCTCTCTTTACGCTTATCACCATGCCGTCCGTCAGGGGTTCGCCCGCGTCGTGCGAAAGCTCGTCGCGGTCGCCCAGGCTCACATCGGCAAGCGCCATCATTTCGCCAACGTTCTCGACGTCACGCACCATGTACTCGCAAACATCTCCGTCCGCTTCGACCGTCACCTTTATACGCTCGTCGGGCATCGTGAGCGCCCACACAAGCATACCGCCCGATGCAAGCATTATAACGAGCAGGGCTATGTCCACAGCAAGCACCGCTGCGTTTTTCACGCCTCCCCTGCCATCGCCTTCGCGCCGCGCACGGCGGGCGGCATTTCTGCCCACTCGGTTTTGTTTTATGTCCGCTATGTCTTTTTTTACTTCGTTCAAAAAAGCCATCAGCTTGGTTTTTGCTTCGATGACCCACGAGCGGAGCCTCTCGAAAAAGCCCTTCAGCTTGTCAATCGCCCGCGCCGTCCTCTTTGCGTAAGCATTCATACTGCCGTTACTGTCGTTTTCCATAATTTCTCCGTTCTTATTCTGCCGTTCGAAAGAAGCAGAATGCGGCTGCGTTTTCAAATTTCTCACGTTTTATCTTCCAAAGATTCCCGCGAATGCCTTCAATCCGATTCGGCATAAGAAGCGCCGCCTCTCAATACCGCATCTGCTGACAGATTGATTTTATCATCTTTGCGTTTTTCTTGTCAAACCGCAAGTCTTGCCATATAATGCTTGCCAATATATAATTGATGTATACTTGTTTCGATACCGTGGAGGAAAGCGAATGAAAAGAATCGTTTCATCGCTATTGGTTTTTATATTCTCAGCGCTTATGCTTTCACAGGGATGCAGTGCGCAGCTTTACGGAAAGGATGTGCTTATCGCCTATTTGGACTGCATCGTCTCGGGCGACTACTCAAGGGCTTTCGATTATCTCGGGTCTTCGTGCAGGGTCGATGTCGACGAGCCGCCGCTTGCGTCGGACGCTTCCGCGACGGCGCCGACCGACGTTCCTGCCGACTCCCCTGCGCTGACGCAGACCGAAACGCCTTATCCGCTTTCCTCGGAGTCGTCCACGCGCATATCAAGGCAGGAATTCATCGAGCGCCATACGTCCATATTCGAGCTTTTGGGCATAGAATCGATATCATACACGATTAACAATGTGCAGAATGGGCAATACATGTGCGTCATCGATTATACAATGACGTACCGCTCGAGTTTCGCGGGCGACCTGATGTATGATTTTGAACTCATAGGCAAGGTCGAAAACGGCGTTTGGTGCATCGAATGGTCGCCGTCGCTCATATTCCCCGGTATGCAGTGGGGCGATACCGTTGTTCGCGCAAGGCTCTCCGCGCGGCGCGGTGAAATAACAGCCGGCGGATGCGTGTTCGCACAGACTGTCGACGCAGTTTCAATAATGGCCACGCCCTCGAAGATAGTAAGTCAGTCGGCCTTCGCGGCGCAGCTCGGCGCGGCGCTCGGCATCAGCGAAGAAAAAATATTAAATGCGCTCGCAAAGCCGTATAACGATTTGTCGCTTATAGCTCAGCTCTATCCCGACGAGCTCACCGATGAGCTGAAGGAAAAGCTCGAGCTGATAGACGGCGTAAGCATCGACATTGGCAGCTACGGCACATTGCGCGATTATCCGTACGGCGAAACGCTGGCGCATTTGATAGGCTACGTCGGCAGCCCGAGCGCGGAGGACGTCGAAAGGCTCAACGAGGGCAGGACGAGCGAGGACGGCCTGTATACCACCGACTCCGTAGTAGGCAGAAGCGGCATAGAGCGCCGGTACGAGAAGGAGCTTCGCGGAACTGACGGATACATGATATTCATACGCTCGCCCGAGCTCATAAACAGGAAAACGCTCTATAAAAAGGCCGCCGTCGACGGAGTCGACATAAGACTCAGTATAGATATAGACCTCCAGCTCAGGCTCGAAGAGATACTCGGACAGGTTGTATTCAACACCGACGAGGATTATTCCGCCGCATGCGTTGTCGTTATGAATCCCAAAACGGGCGAGCTTCAGGCCGCCTCTTCATATCCCTCTTACGACCTTAACACGTTTACGCGCGGCATAAGCGCCGAAGAATACAGCGCACTCGAGCACCGCAAGGATTCCCCGCTCTTTAACAGGCTGACGATGGGCCTCTACCCGCCCGGCTCGACGTTCAAGCCGTTCACCGCCGCCGGCGCAATACAGACGGACACCATCTCGGCGGATTATGTGTTCAACGGCAAAGTTGTCGACGACTACTGGACGCCTACAGAATACGGAAAGTGGTCTTGGCCGCCAATAAAGCGCGCCAAGGTCAACTACAGGGAAAGCGGCATGACAATGCGCAACTGCATGCTGCACTCCGACAACATATATTTTGCAAACGCCGCGCTCATGATGGGACGCGAAAAGTTCTTCAAATTCATAGAATCGATAGGCATGGACGAGGCTATTCCGTTCGACATACCGCTCGCCAAGCCCGTTATACTCAAAAATGAAGAAAAATATAATCTCAGACTGCTGGCCGATATGGGCTACGGCCAGGGCCAGCTCCTCGTAACGCCCATACAGCTCGCGGCGATGTTCAGTGCCTTCGCAAACGGCGGCTCCATACCCGAGCCATACATCATAGAGGCATTTTACCAAACCGACGGAACCGATTACAACGCCGTATATACCCGCACGCCGAGCATATGGCGCGAAAACGTCATATCTAGCTACGCCATGTCAAAAATCGTGCCGATGCTTAAGGACGTCGTCGACGTTAAGTACAACGGCACGGGCCATGACCTGAAGGTCAACAGCTGCGTCGTCGCAGGCAAAACGGGCTCCGCTGAAATAGGCGACAGCAAAAGCCGCGAAATTGCCTGGTTCATAGGCTTTCGGACGGGTGTAGGCGCAGAGGATGAGCGTCTCGTTCTCGTCATGCTCGAGGTGCCGACGAAGCAGCAGTATAAATCCCTGAAATTCGAAATTGCGCGCCAGCTTTTGAAGATGTCGGAATAGCGGCGTGTGGTATAATATAATTCATTAAACGCATAAGGGGGAATTTCGGATGGATATTAAATATAAGCGCATACTCCTCAAGCTCAGCGGCGAAGCGCTCAGCAGTGAAAAAGCGGTGCTTTGCGACGAAGCGGTTAAGAAAACGGCGCGCCAGATAAAGCGCATCGCGGACGCGGGCGTTGAGGTCGCGCTCGTCATAGGCGGCGGAAATATACTGCGCGGGCGTTCGAGCAAAGATTCCGACCGCAACAGGGCCGACCATATGGGGATGCTTTCCACCGCAATAAACTCGCTCGCCATGCAGGGTGCGCTCGAATCTATAGGCGTAGAGAGCGTTGTGCTTTCGGCGGTTGAAATGCAGCGCTTCTGCGAAACCTACTCGTCGCGCGCCGCAATGGAGGCGCTGTCGCAGCATAAGGTCGTTATATTCGCGTGCGGAACGGGCTGCCCCTACTTCTCGACCGACACCGCCGCCGCGCTTCGCGCGCTCGAAATAAAAGCCAACGCGCTGATGCTTGCGAAAAATATAGACGCCGTATATTCGGCAGATCCACGCATTGATAAGAACGCCGTGCGCTATTCGGCGCTCTCCTACGACAAAGTAATTGCCGACAACCTGAAAGCGGCCGATATAACAACCATCACGCTTTGCCGCGACTACAAGCTGCCCATAATCTTTTTCGAGCTGTCGAGCGAGGACAATTTTATGCGCGCGCTCTGCGGGGAAAACGTCGGAACAATCATATCCGAAGGATAAAGGGTATTGATTTAGGCGCAAGCTTTGTATAAAATGTATAATGATATACGCTAAAGAATCGGAGGCCAAGACATGAACGCGATAATTGAAACCGCAACCGATAAAATGGAAAAGACGCTTGGCGTGCTCAAGCGCGATTTGGGAACGCTCCGCGCGGGCCGCGCAAACCCGCAGCTTTTAGAGCGCATAACCGCCGACTATTACGGCGCCGCGACCCCCATAACCCAGATGGGCAACATCAGCTCACCCGAGCCGCGTATGCTCGTCATATCGCTGTGGGATGCAAGCGCCATACCGCTCGTTGAGAAAGCGATACAAAAATCCGACCTCGGCATCAACCCTTCAAACGACGGCAAGCTCATAAGGCTCGTTTTCCCCGAGCTGACCGAGGAGCGCCGCAAGGAGCTCGTAAAAATTATCCGCAAAAAGGGTGAAGAGGCCAAAGTCGCCGTGCGCTCGATAAGACGCGACGCCAACGACCAGATAAAGAAGGCGAAAAAGGACGGCGAAATCACTGAGGACGATCAGAAGAGCCTTGAGGAAGAAGCCCAGAAGCTCACCGACGCGAAAATCAAGGATATAGACAAGATAATCGCCGACAAGGAGAAGGAGATACTCGAGGTTTGACGAGCGTACTCGGCTATAATCTCGATGCGGCCGCAAAGCTTCTGCGTGAAGAGGGCTTTTGCGTTTCCGTGCTTGAAATCAGCGCCAGAAAGCGCATTGACGACGGCGAGCCACGCGTAATACGACAGACGCTCCTCAAAGATGGCGTCGTGCTGCTCGAATACTCGCTTTTCCGCACAAGCGTGCAGAATGCCGAGCAGGCTTGACGCGCACGCTTGAACCTTAATTCCAAAAGAAAGCCCCTGCCAAATGGCGGCTTCCATAATACAGTTGACAGCTGCGGCAGTTTACTTTGCTGCGGCTGTTCTTTTTTTTGGCGTTATGTGATAATACTGAATCGAACGGAGCAATAAACCGGAATTTGACGGAGGTCAGCGGTGAAAATAATTTATGCCGTCAAACATTTTATGCCTTTCCATTTATTTCAAAAGCGGCCGAAAGCGATGCCGCCCGCCATAAGGCAAACGACTTATTCGCTTCGGCCGCAAACGGTCATACCTTGTTTACGCGCTTATTTTGTGCCGAACAACCTGTCGCCCGCGTCTCCCAGGCCGGGAACTATATAGCCGTGGTCGTTAAGATATTCGTCTACGCACGCAAGATAAATGTCTACGTCGTCATGCTCCTTCCGAACAGCCTCTATGCCTTCGGGCGCGGCGATAAGACATACGAGCTTTATGTTCCTGCAGCCATGGCGCTTTATCGCGTTTATGGCCGCAACGGCGGAGCCGCCCGTGGCAAGCATCGGGTCGACGATTATAATGTCGCGCTCGGAAATATCGCTCGGAAGCTTGCAATAATAATCTACGGGGCGAAGCGTCGCAGGGTCACGGTAAAGGCCGATATGTCCTACCTTAGCGGCCGGCAGCAGGCGCGTTATTCCGTCCACCATGCCAAGTCCCGCACGAAGTATGGGGACAACTCCAAGCTTTTTGCCCGCAAGCGTCTTTACCCTTGCCGTCGCAACAGGCGTTTCGACGGTCGTCTCCTTAAGCGGCAGATCCCTTGTCACCTCATATGCCAAAAGTATTGCCAGCTCTTCAACAAGCTCACGAAATTCCTTCGTTCCCGTCTCTCTGTCGCGCAAAATGCTCAGCTTATGCTGTACAAGCGGATGGTCGATGACTATCACTTTACTCATAAATCTTCCCCCTAAATCTCAGCCTTCGTATTTTGATATTTTCTCTATTCGCCTCGCATGTCTCCCGCCCGCAAACTCGGTCGAAAGCCACGTCTTGACTATTTCCTTTGCAAGCTCCGTCCCTATTATGCGTCCGCCCAGAGCAAGCATATTGGAATCGTTATGCTCACGCGTAAGCCTTGCGCTCACGACGTCTCCGCAAAGCGCGCAGCGTATGCCCTTGACCTTATTTGCGCATATGGAAACGCCTATCCCCGTGCCGCAAACGACTATGCCTCTACAAAACTCGCCCTTCGCAACGGCTTCCGCTATCGGAAAAGCAATATCGGGATAATCGACGCTTTCTTCGCTCATGCAGCCCATATCGACCGTCGTATAGCCGAGCTCGGCAATAAACGGCATAAGGGTTTTTTTAAGCGCAAAGCCTCCATGGTCGCACGCAATCGCGACCTTCAGCATTTCGCCCATGGGTATCAGCCTCCTCATTCCTCCAGCACCGTAAAGCCGCTCGCCTTCAAAAGCCTGTTCATATACGCAAGCCCCAGGTCGCACGTCGGCATCGCTTCAGCGAATATGACGTCGGCGTCCGACGAATGGAGCCGCAGCTTGGCAAAAAGGTTTCGGCACATCGTGCTCATATCTTTTTTCGTGCCTATTATATCATATCTTCTGCCCTTGTAAAACGCCTTGCTTTCCGCCGACGAAAGTATTATGCAGCGTTTTCCGGCGGCCTCAAATCTGTCGTATTCGCGCCTTATTATGCTCGCCGCAGTGAATGCGTCGCCCTTTGCTATTATCACATCGGCTTCAGGCGCGTAATGGCGATATTTCATGCCCGGGGCGGCGGCAGTCTCCGAAGCATCGAACGGCTTGAGCACGCTCTTTGCTACGTTCACGCTCGCGCCGCATACCGCTTCTATCATCTCCTTCGTGACCGCCCCCGGCCGCAGTATTGTAGGTTTTCCCGCCAAAAGCAGCACGGTGGATTCAAGCCCTATGTCGCACGCCCCGCCGTCGATTATCACATCTACCTTACCCCACATGTCGTCGATAACATGCTGCGCAGTCGTTGGGCTGGGCTTCCCCGATGTGTTTGCGCTCGGAGCGGCTATGGGTACGCCTGATGCGCGTATCAGTGCAAGCGCCGTCTTGTTGGCGCTCATCCTCACGGCAACGGTATCAAGCCCTGCGGTAACCTCGTCGGGGATAATGCTGCTCCTGTTGAATACAAGCGTAAGCGGTCCCGGCCAAAACTCGTCGGCAAGCCTGCGCGCAATGTCGGGTACGCTTGTCCAAAGCTCGCGAAGATCGCTTTTTTTCGCAATATGCAGTATAAGCGGATTGTCTGCGGGCCGTCCCTTCGCCTCGAATATGCGCTTCACCGCCGCGCCGTCAAGCCCGTTCGCGCCAAGCCCGTACACCGTCTCCGTCGGAAAAGCCACAAGCCCTCCCGAGCGTATCACGCTTCCCCCTATTTTCGTGCCGTTTTCATATTGTGTTACGGCGTTGAATATCTTTGTTTCCATACGCTCACCCGCGCCTACTCCGCCACGCCCATCCTTTCGGCCCTGTCGGCGACAACAAGCGCGTCTATTATCTCATCCATATCTCCGTCTATAAACGCGTCGAGCTTATACATGGTCAGCCCGATACGGTGATCGGTAACACGGTTTTGCGGATAATTATATGTCCTTATCCGCTCCGATCTGTCGCCCGAACCTACAAGGCTGCGGCGCTCGGACGCTTCGCGCTCGTTCTTCTGCCGCTCGTACATATCGTAAAGGCGCGCCTTCAGCACGCGCATCGCCTGCTCCTTGTTCTTCGTCTGCGATTTCTCGTCCTGGCACTGCACGACGAGCCCCGTCGGTATATGCGTTATGCGTATCGCGCTCTCCGTTTTGTTGACGTGCTGTCCGCCCGCGCCGCTCGAACGGTATGTGTCTATGCGCAGATCCTGCTGGTTTATTTCTACCTCGATATCCTCGGCCTCGGGAAGCACAGCGACCGTCGCCGCGCTCGTGTGTATGCGCCCCTGCGATTCCGTCTCGGGCACGCGCTGGACGCGATGTACGCCGCTTTCAAATTTAAGCTTGCTGTACGCCGCCTTGCCCTTCAGGCACAACACGGCTTCCTTAACGCCGCCCATCTCCGTCTCGGATATCGATATCAGCTCTGTCCTCATAAAATGACGCTCGGCATACCTCTGGTACATCCTCAAAAGCACAGCGCCGAACAGCGCCGCTTCGTCGCCGCCCGTGCCGGCGCGAATCTCTATCATTACGTTCCTGTCGTCGTTCGGGTCTTTAGGAAGCAAAAGAACCTTCAGCTCTTCGTTCAGGCGCTCCTTTTCCACGTCGAGCGCCGCTATCTCCTCATGTATCATGGCCCGCATGTCGCCATCGGACTCATGCAGCATCGCATCAAGCTCGTCGCGCTCCGCACACGCCGCCTTGTACTTATCGAATACCGTCACTATCTCCTCGAGCGCCGAATGCTCCTTCAGGCTTTCCTGCCACACCTTCCTGTCGTTCATGGCGTCGGGTGAGCCTAAAAACGCCCCCAGCTCCTCGTATCGTTTTTTCAGCGATTCAAGCTTGTTAAGCATCCGAATCCTCCTTTGTGTCTATCGCCGCAACGCGGTCGTTTCCGCATATATCCTTTATTATTTCGGCATGTCCGAATATTGCGCGTATATCGGCGGCCTGGTCAAAGCCTATCTCGAGCATGAGAGTGCCGCCGCGCGTCAGGCGCTTTTTGAAATCCTTCTTTATGCGCCTGTAGAAATTGAGCCCATCGACTCCGCCATCGAGCGCAAGCAGCGGCTCCCTGCGCACCTCACGCTGAAGCGCCGATATGTCGCCGCTGCGTATATACGGCGGATTGCAGACTATCATGTCGAATTTCTCGTCAACACCGTCGAAAAGGTCGCTCTTTATTATTCTCGCCGATACGCCGTTTTTTTCGGCGTTTTCCGCCGCAAGCTTCAGGCATTCATCGCTTATATCGCAAAGCGTCGCTTCGGCGCCCGCATATTTCGCTATGCTTATGCCTATACAGCCCGTTCCGCAGCACATGTCGAGCACCCGTCCGCCGCCGAGCCGCTTTATGCGCCGTATCGCTTCCTCGGCAAGCGTCTCCGTATCCTGGCGCGGTATGAGCACGCCCTCACGCACGGTGAACGCAAGCCCCATAAACTCCCATTCTCCAAGTATGTACTGAATGGGTTCGCCGCCGAGCCGTCTTTCAACGAGCGCGTCGAGTTTTTCCTCAGCGTCGGTGTCAATGATCTCTTTCTCCTTGAAAAGCAGCTCAAGCTCGTCGCATCCGAGCGCGCCGCACATTAAAAGCCTCGCCTCGAGCGCCGCATCATCGCCCGCAGCGTCTTTAAGCGCATTTATCGTTTTACGCCGTCTGCTTCCGATCGTATCGGGCATCGCTATCAGCTCTCCGCATCGTGGGCTTCAATCGAGGCTTCGCTTTCTTCAGGCATATCCGGTTCCTCGCCGGTCTGCGCATTCCGCCCCTCCGCTTCGCCCTCGTCACGCGCTGCCGTTTCCTGCGGCTTTATGTCGACTATCGCTCTGCATCGCCCATCCTCGCAATGCGCCATAGCCATGTTGAACGCAGTTATCGCAACCTCGAGCATATCATCCGTAGGCTCCTTTGTCGTTATTCGCTGCATCGCAAGGCCGGGCGCACGGATGATTCTTGTGACTATGTTGTCGTGAGACGCGGCAAGCTTCAGCACCTCGTATGAAACGCCCGCCACAACGGGTATGAGAAGTATCCTCGTGCCGAACAATATGAGCTTGTTGTCGCTCCAACCGACGACAGCAAAGAAAAGTATCGATATCATCATAACAAGGAACAGATAGCTTGTACCGCAGCGCGGATGAAAGCGGGAATGCTTGCGCGCGTTCTCGGGGGTAAGCTCGTCGTCCGCCTCATAGCACGCTATCGTCTTATGCTCCGCCCCATGATACATAAACACACGTTTTATCTCCTTCATTCGGGAGCATATAAGCATATAGCCTATGAATATAAGCAGCCTTATAGCGCCTGCCGTAAGGCTTTTCCATACGGTTGCGGCGTTCGGCGCAAGCTTGAATATGAGATCGCTCAAAAAAGTGGGCAGCAGCACGAACAGCCCCACGGACAATATAAGCGCGAACACTATCGTGACGCCCATTATGACCTTCTCCGCCGACTTGCCGAACACCTTTACGAGCCATTTCTCAAAGCGCGATTCTTCCTCGTCTACCTCAAGGCCGGCGAGCTGCGCCGAACGCGTCGTCATATCCATGCCGAGCTTAAGCGATTCAATAAACGACACAACGCCCCGAATTACAGGGAGGCCGAGTATGCTGCCTTTTTTCGCGGCCGACTTATAAGGCGTGAATTCCTTCTTTATCGTTCCGTCGCTTTTTCTGACGGCAAGCGCTATTCCATCGGGGGCGCGCATCATTACGCCCTCCATGACTGCCTGGCCGCCCACGCTTGTTTTAGCCATATATATCTCCTTTACGATTGCTTTTTAATTTTTAATTATACCATACAATCGTATTCATAGGAGAAAAATATTCTCTGCGCCCTAAACGCGCCTTATCCGCAGCCAGTAACCAGCCCCGTCCGTCGAGCGCATAAATTTGTTGAATCCGCTCCGGCGCGGCGCAGCGGGCGAATATTCGCCGGGTATTGCATGTATCACGAGCCTTCTCCCGTCCTTCATCGCAAGCCCCTCCAGATAATACCTGTTCGTGCCAGGAAACGTGGCGCGCGTCCACACGGAGCGCGGAAACGCTGCCGGGAACGGGTTGAACACCGATTGCTCCTGCTTTAATCCATTCGGTACAGCGCCGCTTTGCTGCCGTTCGCTTACAGTGTTCGTTCTCTGCGGCGAATTTGGGACGCTCTGCTTCGGCGCGGCGCTCTCGTCGCCCTTCGGGACGCTCGGAGGCGCTTCATTCTGTGGCCCGAAAAGAAGCTGCGCTTGACGAAGTATGTCGCTAAGAACGGCTGACCTTCCTTCGATGTGTTCTTCGCGCCGCTTATTCTCTTTCTCAGCCTCCGTTTCGCAAACGGGTTTGGAATTTGTTTCATGCGCAGCTTCGGTTTCTATTGCGGATTCGTTATCCTTATCGTATACAAGCGCTGCTTTGGGCGCCGTATCCGCCCGCATCGTCTCCGTCGGCTGCTTCGCGGGCGCATTCGCTTTCGGCGAATACTTCATGCGTATGTCGCGCTTTACCGCCTCAAGATTCACCCTGTTCGGCGCGGACGTCCCTTCAAGCACGAATCGCATACCTCCCGCACCCTCTATCGCTATCACGGCGGCGAATACTGCGCACCTCGAGTCGAGCGCCGCCTTCAAATCCTTCAGCTCGACGCCGAACGTGCCCTTATCCGTCACAAGATACGCCATTGCACGGCCGCCGCTCATGTCGCATCCGCGAGCTGTAAGCTCTATCCGTACGCCCCGCTCCGATTCCGTAATGCGCATCGTCGCCGTACCCATACCCCTCAACGCCATATAACGGCTGCTGTCCATAGAATGCGCCTCCTCCAAAAAGCATGCGTCTAACCAAGCATATGCGCGGCAAAGCCGGATATTGCATATACCGAGCAAAAACGGCATCTTTTTCTGATAACTATTCTATAGGAGAAGCCGTCTCATATCCAATAACGTCCGTAACGTGTTTGCGCGCGCGCTCAATCTGAGACACAGCAAAATCGTCTGTTTCGTCTATGCCTTTTATGCGCCCCGTGTCCGCATAGCATGGCAGCACAACATGAAGCGTGCCGCCCGATACGCCCATTCTCGCACAGTAAAGCGGCATATATTCAATGCCATCGACCGCTATGCCGCCGTCGTCCTCCCGAACGAGCGTCATCTTGACATAAAGACCGAAATTCGACTTTTCTGCGCTCATGTTCGCCATAAAATTGCCGAGCGAAAATACCACCGGCGCGCTCACTTCTCCATCTCCGCGCACGGCGCTCACCCACTCTATCTGCTGCACAACATGCGGGTGGGACCCAAATATCGCGTCTGCCCCCATCGATATGAAACGCTTCGCAAGGTCGAGCTGGTACGATGCGTATGTGTCGCTGTATTCATCGCCCCAATGCGCTATCATGATTATAAATTCGGCGCCCGACTGCCTGCAAAGCTCTATGTCGCGCTCAACCGCGTCCAAGTTGCGCGTCGATGCAAGCGCGTATTTATCGTCCCCCAAAAGGCCGTATTTGCCGTTAAATCCGTTCGTACAGGCAACAAAGCCTATCTTCATGCCGTTTATATCGATTATGCGCGCCTTCTCTCTGTCCGAACGCGAGCTGTACGCTCCCACGCCGAGCACGCCGCTTTCGCCTACCACGCGCGCCGTGCGCAAAACGCCCGGCAGTCCCCTGTCTATCGAGTGGTTGTTCGCAAGCGAAAGCACGTCAAAGCCCATGTCCCTCAAGCTATACAACAGTCCGTCGGGCGCGTTGAACGTCTGATACGACGTCGGCGAGCCGTCGACATGCGCCGACCTGTCGTTCCGCCTTGAATAGCCCGTTTCGCTGCCCGCAAGCGGCGTTTCAAGATTGCCGAGCATTATATCGACGCCCTTGAAAAGCTCCTCCATGGGCAAAAGGCTCTGCGTAAAGTCGTAGGCATCGCCCTTTTTAGCGAACGCTATTTGGCTCTCCATGGCCATTATGTCGCCTATTGCGCCTATCGTGACCGCGCTCGTTGTCGGTTCGGGCGTCAGCTCGGGCGTCGGCTCGGTAGTAATCACGGGCGTCGGCGCATATGTCGGCTCGGGCGTCGGCGAAACCGGCGCATCGGTGCTGCCGGGCAGAGCGCCCCATTTGTACATCGGCGGCATTATGCAGCCCGTAAGCGCCAGTGCGCATACAATAATCAAAGCAAATGCTCTTTTCACGATTTTCCGTCTCCTTGTCCGCCGTCCTCCGCGCGGCCGATAGCATCGATTTCAGCGGCAGCGCTCTCAAACTCATCGGCCGTCATCGGCTTCAGCCTCCGAACGGCGCAGTCTTCAAACCTGCTGTCAAACATGCACACGCTTGCATAATCGCACTTGTCGCAGTTAGACATGCCAAAGCCGTACTCTGTACGCGAAACATCGGCGCGTCCGCTCATTATCTCGTCGAGTGTGCTCTCCGCCTTCTTCTTCGCGTAGTCAACCGTTAGGCGCATAAGCCCCTGCGACACTATGCCCCTTCCCGAAACGCCGTCGTCCTTGCGGCTCGCCTCGATTATGTCGGACGACCTTGAGAAATGCTCCGTCGCCTCCACGACCTTGAGGTCATTGACGGTTATCCCCTTGAGCTTAAATTGTCTGAAAAGCTCCCTTTCTATGTCCTCGCGCGTCATCGGCTTCGTTCCGCGCTCGCTCAGGGACGGAAGCTTCACGGGCATATAATACATACCCGCCGCGCTTGCCGCCTCGTCCGCCGCAAGCACCGCCGCCACATACAGCGGCAGCTGGAGCTTCAGTCCGTTGAACAGCTCGGAATAGTTAAACTCGAGCCCTCCCGTTTTGTAGTCGACTATGCGTATGTGCTTCGTGCCGTCATCATATGTGTCAAGCCTGTCTATTTTTCCAACTATCTTGAACTGCGTGCCGTCGGACGCGGTGAGGACGAGCGGCGGAAACGTGCCGCCGTCGCCGAAGCTTACCTCGGTGCTTTCGGGTCTGAATTTGCCCGCCGCTATCTGCCTGACTATAGCTATTCCCGTTGCCGTCACGCGCTTTTTCATGAGCTCGCACTGCGCGCGCATCCTTGCGCTTGACGTCAGCACGCCGTTGTTATGCCCTTCTACCAGCGGGGGGAATATCTCGTTTTCAAGCAGATACTCAACGTCGCGGTTATCAACGTCATTGAAGCTCACACCCGAATCGATTATGCGCTTTATAAGCGCATCGAGCGCGTCATGATAAAAGGTCCCGACGTCCGCCTTTCTCTCCTTAAACTCCCGTCTCGGATACGCAGACACGGCGAAGCGCATGAAATGCTTGAATGCGCATGAGTTAAACGTCTCAAGCCGTGTTGCGCTGCCCGTCATGCGCGTGCCGTACGCAAGCCGCGCCAGCTCTTTCCCGAACGGAGGCGGCGATGCCTTAAAGTGCATCGCCTTTTCGGCTCTTTCAAGAAACCCTGAGCTCCGCTCGTCCTTCCTGAACCATGAATAAAGAGCCTTACCGTCTGCCGTCTCGCAGGAGTTGTCTATCAGCGAACGCATCGCTCCTATGAGCGCATTGAACCCCGCCTCTTTGTGATACGGCTGCAAGCCTTCGGCGCTCGACACCGTCACAATATCGGGGAATATCTCTGTCAGCTTGTCGAGCACGCTCGAGCGCGGCAGTCCCCTGTCGCCCCCACCCGGAGTATACGACAGGAACAGCTGCTCCTTTGCCTTGCACATTGCGTTGTATACGGCAAACTGCCCGCTTTTTGAACGCTCCGTCGAGCTTTCCCACGTCATTATGCCGTTTTCACGCATGAGCGCCAGCTCCCTGTCGCCTATCATTGCGTCCTCGGCAATGCGCGCGGGGAATTTGCCCTCGCAGCAGCCGACTATAAAGACCCGCTTGGACGCCGAAGCGCATGTGCGCACCGTATCGCCTATGAGCACCTGATCCGCCGTCGTTGGAATTACTCCTATATCGTATGCCGCTATGCCCTCTTCGATTATCGCGCAATAGCGCAGGTTTGCCATGTTCACATCGCCCATTATCGCGTGCATCTGGCCTAAAAGCTCCATAAGCGACGTCCACGCCTGCTCCGTCTCTTCCGCAAGCGCAAGCTCGTTTTCCGCGCGGAGAGAATGCGTAAGCTCGGCAAGATGCTCGCATACGTCCAGCTTCGTCAGGTATTCGTACAGCTTCTCCGTTTTGCCGCTCGCCGTGCGCTCCTCGGACATGCCCGTCCTAAGCTCCAGAAGCGGCTCGATAACGAAGCGGCGCACTTTGTTTATCTCATCCGTCGCATCTTCCTGCGCAAACGGCTCGAAAAGCCGCTTTCCACGAAGACCGTACTTGATTATATGATTCTCAAATTTATCGGCGTTCTTCGGCTCTATGCCGAGAAAAGCGCATTTTGACACGGTTATCACATCCTCGGCCGCAAAGCCGCGCGTCACGCACCTGAGCGATGCGAGCACGAGCTCCGCCAAGGGATGATTTATGAACGAACGCGAAGCATCCATGAAGAAAGGTATCTCGTAGCGTTTCAGCGCGTCCGAAAGCAGCGCGGCGTATTCGTCCATATCAGACACAATAACTGCAATATCACGATAGCGTGCGCCCTCACAGACCGCCCTGCGTATCGCGTTACACACGGCTTCGACCTCTTTTTTCGTGCTCGTAGCCTCCAGCAGCGTTATGCCGCCGGCCACGCCGTCGTATTGCTCATACGGATACGCAAAAAGCTCATGCTCCATGTGCGTAAACTCAGCAGCATAGCCTTCACTGCCATCGCGCTTGAGCTGACGCACTCTCGTCTCCATACCACGCTCCGCACCCATCGCGCAGAGGCGCGAAAACGCCGCCTCCTGAGGCTCGAACAGCTCCCTGTCACGGCCCTTCGCGTTTAAGCTCATGCATTCCGTGACGGTAATAGTCTCGCATATATCCATGAGCGCGCCTATCACGCGGAAGCGCTGTTCCGTCAAATATTCAAAGCCGTCGACGTACACATGCGCCCCGCGCGCGGACGAACGGCCAAGGCTCTCTATCAGCGCGTTTATCTTATCCTCCGTATCCATATAGCGCGACGCAAGATATTCCTCAGCCGCGCCGTATATGAGCGCCATGTCGCGCAGCTTCTGCGCAAAAAACTCGGGCATTGCGCCGCCATCCGCCGCCTCACAAAGCATTCCCGGCGTTATAAGAAATCGCTTGAGGCGCGAAAACAGCTCATCGCACTTTTCGGCAAAGCCGCTCTTTTTCGCTACGTTCGAAAAGGCCCGCAGCTCGCCTGCGTGCTCCTCAATGCACTTTCTTATAACCATCCGCTTTCCCTGCTTCGAGAGATGAACGGTCGTGCTGCCCGTTTCTTCGAGTATGCGCGCGGCAAGCGACGTAAACGAATACACAACCATATCGGTTATGCCTGCGCCCATTTGCTCCGCAAGCATGCGCTCGCATTCGAATGTGAACGGCTCAGGAACGATTATCAGCACCTTTTCTTCGTTTTTTATCCGCTGCGCCGCCTTGCTTATGAGCGTCGATGTTTTTCGCGTTCCCGCTCGGCCAATGAGAAATTCAAGCGTTTTCATGTGTTATTCGAGCCTTTCGCGGTGTATGGCCCTATACGTCATCTCTCCCTTAACGCGCACGCTCTCAAAAAGAGTCACCGACTCTACCCGCATCGACGCATTGGGTGTAAGCTCCTTTAGTTGGGCGTCGACAAGCTCGTCGTGCGTTACGCTCCGCCCCAGCGTTATATGCGGCACATAGCGCTTTCTCTCGCGCCCAAAGCCATAATCGTACACGGCGCACTGCACCGCCTCATAAAGCGTCCCAAGCTCCCTAAGGTCGCCCTCAACGCCCACAAACGATGTGCGCAGATCGTTGCGTTCAAAGCTCGAGTATCTCCCCAAATGAAGCGAAAAAGGGCGTATCCCCCTCGCAGCGTCGCGCACCGCGCACACGGCATCGTTCAGTCTATCCGTCTCGCCTATAAAATGGAGCGTTATATGGAAATTCGCGTCAGGCACAAATCGGCCGCCACCGCTCATGAGCTTGAGCTCGTCCTGTACAAGTTTAAGCTCTTTTTTCATCTGTCTCGGAAGCTCTATCGCAACAAAAAGACGCATACATATTCTCCTTCTGATTTCTTTTTTTCATTATAGCACATTTGAAAACGGCTAAAAACAGCGCAAAAAATCGCATATGAATTGATTCGCAAAAATGCGGAGCGTATGTTTCCCGATTGAAGCCGTCAGAGCTTCCGTGCAAAAACAATTCGCAAATTAACAATTGACATAACGTATACTCAATGATATAATAGCGCAGTAACTTTTAGGGGCATGATGTAATGGTAACATAGCGGTCTCCAAAACCGTTCTTGAGAGTTCGAGTCTTTCTGCCCCTGCCACAAACGCCGCAGGCTTATACCGCTTGCGGCGTTTTTGATTGAAATCCGGACCTTTCCTCGACTTTGCACATTGGCGGTTATAATATAGTCGCGCGGAGGTGATTCAGCATGGCTTATGAAAGGATACTCGTGATAGGCTCGCCCGGCAGCGGCAAAACGACTTTTTCGCTCAGGCTCGGCGAAGCGCTCGCAATTCCCGTGGTGCATCTTGACCGCCTCAACTGGTACGGCAACTGGCAGACACGGACAAAAGACGACTTTGAAGCTCTGCTTCGTGAAGCGCTCGCTTCCGACAGGTTTATAGTCGACGGGAATTATGCGCGCACGCTTCCCATGCGCCTCGAGCGCTGCGATACGTTAGTTTTTCTCGACTACCCCACCGTTGTCAGTCTTTTCGGCGTGCTCAGCCGCATAATCAGAAATCACGGAAAACCGCGTCCCGACATGGGCGGCAATTGTCCCGAGCGCTTTGATGCGGAGTTCATATGCTACACGCTCTCTTTCAACCGAAAAAACCGACGGCTTATAAAAGAAATGCTGAATAAATCGCCGGACAAGCGCATTTTCATGCCGAAAAGCCGACGTCAGGCCGAGCACGTTTTCAGCGAAATAACAAATGCGTCTCGTACGCCGAGCGCGTAAGGCGCGTCGATGTCAATACGGGCCGCGTTACGTTTCCCGGGAAATAATTCCCGCTGTTTCTCGCTATTTCGCCTTTCTTAATATGTCGCCCGTCTTTACGGCGCAGTCGCAGCCGATATAAAGGCGTTCCTTGGGGTGCGGCGCGGAATCGACCAACTCGCCCGCCTCGTTTCGAATATAGCCTACGCGAAACTCGCGCCCAACGTCTCCCGGCGAAAGCACATTGAGCGTATCACCGGCGAAAAAGCGGTTTCGCTGCTCAATATAAGCCTCCTTTGCTTCAGCATCATACTCAAGCACCGTAGCGCTTATTTCGGCATCCTGCAAATATGCGGAAAAATGCGTTTCCTGGCCGTTCTCCTTTGATTCTCCGAAAAAGAACCCCGTCGTGTACGGCCTATGGCTCGCATACGACACCTCGCGCAGTATTCTCTGCGGAAGGACAAATTCCTTTCCCGCCGCGCGCGCCTCGTACAATGTATCGAGCGCCATTCTATAAGCGTTTACGACCGTCGCAACATATGCGATGGATTTCATTCTCCCCTCAATTTTCAAGCTGCTTACGCCCGCATCGATGAGTTGAGGCAAATGCTCAATAAGGCACATATCGCGCGAATTTAATATGTACGTCCCTATATCATCTTGTTCAATCGTAAAATGCTCGCCGTTTGTACCGGTTTCACGCATTTCATATGTCCATCTGCACGGCTGCGCGCATTCGCCCTTGTTCGAATCGCGCCCCGCAATATAGTTGCTCAAAAGGCACCTTCCCGAATATGATACGCACATTGCGCCGTGTACGAACACCTCGAGTTCAAGCGACTTCGGAAGCCTTTTACGCATTTCGCATATTTCGTTGAGAGTAAGCTCGCGCGCAAGTATTATGCGCTTTATGCCTTGTCGGTGCCAAAACAGCGACGCCGCCGAGTTCAGGGTATTCGCCTGTGTGCTGAGATGAAGCTCCATGTTGGGCGTCACCTCGCGCGCTACGCTCAGCACGCCGGCGTCATTCAAAATTATCGCATCAGCTCCCGCCGCCTCTATTGACCTGAGAAGCGGCGGCAGCCTGTCAATGTCATTATCCCGCGCGAAAGCGTTGCATGCAACATACACGCGCTTCCCAAGACGCCGTGCAAGCGCACAGGCCTCTTCAAGCTCCTGCAGTGTGAAATTATCGGCGAAGTTTCTCAAGCTCATGCTCGTCGCGCCAAGATAACATGCATCCGCGCCGTATCGAAATGCCGTTTTGAGTCTCTCAAGATTGCCCGCCGGCGCCAAAAGCTCAGTCATTTTTCCTCCGTATACTTGCGTTTTGCCGCATATCAATGTTTTCTGCTCTCACCGCCGCCCCGCTCCTGTGCGCAAACCCGATTCCGCACAAAGTTCCGAAGCCGTACGCCGCACAAGCCGAGACGATGCGGAAAAATCAAATAAGTGCTTATCCTCCGTCCCGTTTCGGGGCGAGCAGAAGCGCTCAGATTCGGTTTTTTCGCAAGCGAGGCGCGGAGTCGTACTCAGCCGTACGCCGCACAAGCCGAGACGATGCGGAAAAATCGAAGATGAGTGCTTATCATCGTCCCGAGCTACTTAAGCTTCGCAAAAATCATCCTTCCTGCCGATGTTTGGAGTACGCTGGTGACTACTATGATCAGCTCTTCACCGACGTGGTTTTTTCCGCCGTCTATGACTATCATCGTACCGTCGTTTAAGTAGGCAACGCCCTGATTGGCTTCTTTGCCTTCCTTTATAACGGTCGTTCGCATCTCTTCGCCCGGTATAACCGTTGTCTTTATTGCGTTTGCGAGGTCGTTTACGTTCAGTACCGGAACGCGCTGCACGGAAGCGACTTTGTTCAGGTTATAATCGTTCGTGACGACTACGCCGCCAATCATATGAGCAAGGCGCAGAAGCTTCGCGTCAACCTCAGCAACATCATCGAAATCTCTGTCATCAATCTTCACAGGGTTTGGAAGTTCCGTCCGCATGGTGTTGAGTATGTCAAGGCCGCGCCTGCCTCTGTTTCGCTTCGTGCTGTCAGGGCTGTCGGATATGTGCCGCAGCTCTTGCAGCACGAATTCCGGGACAATAAGCGCACCCTCAACAATGCCCGTTTTACATATGTCGAGTATGCGTCCGTCGATTATTGCCGATGTATCGATTATCTTCGGCCGCGCAGCCGTCTGCTTCGCCGAACCCTTTCCGCCGCGCTTGAACCAGTTGGGCACATTTATTTCGCTGCGCCGTTTTATTACGATAGACCACCCGAGGTAGCCGAATACAAGATACAGGACTATTTTTATCAGAAGCTTGAGCCATTTGAAAGACATCTCATTTATGAGCGTGCTTATCAGCAGCGCAAGCACAAGCCCCGTCATAAGTCCTATTACAGCAAAAAAAATATCCGACAGCGGTATCTCGGTGAGCTTGGTTTCGGCAGCCTTCACTGCCCCCGCTATCACTGACATAAGCTTTGGCGAAATAAAAAAAGTTATGATTCCGAATAAAATTGCCGCCGTCGCGTATATCAGTATGACCGCCAGCGGCCACGCCGAAAATACCGTCTTCAGTCCCATATTAAAAAGTTTCATCACCTCATCGACAGATGCAACGATTGCAACACCCATAGCCGTTCCAAAAACGGTCATAAACGCTCGTGCGATCCTTTTTGCCAATGCACATCACCGCCTTTACTTATTCACACTATTTGTTTTTGCTATAATGCCTGCTCTATTACCTGCGTATCAACGCCGCTCGCTATGGCAATCTCATCTATCAAAGCCTGCTTTGCCGACAAAAACATCTTGCGCTCGCCCGACGAAAGACCTTTATCGTTGTTGCGTTTGCGGAGGCATTTTACAACGTCCGCAACCTCGTATATCGTTCCACGTTTAAGTTTTTCAAGGTTTTCTCTATAGCGCTGATTCCAGTTCCCGCTTTCGGGCAGCGGTTCTTCGTCAAGGTATTTGAGCACGTTCGGGCACTCATCGGCTCGGATTATTCTTCTGACACCGACAGCCGAAGCAGTCGACACGCGCACCATGACTGTCATGTTGTTTGAAAGAAATCTGACCGTGTAATAGTCATCGTTTTCGCCCAAAACGGTACGCTCGTCGATACTCTGTATCACACCCACACCGTGCATGGGATAGCAAATTAACTCCCCTATTTCAAACACCTTGTACCTCCTAACAACCTGTGTTCTCTTATAGACTATATCAAATTTTCGTGCGTAAATCAAGCATTTTAGGGGATTTTTATATCATATACAGGCTCTTTATTGAAAAAATCGGGCATCATTCGCCCGATTTTTCGTATATTCAATCATGAATTGCGCTATCCTTCTGTTTTACAGGCGTTAATTATCGTATCTATCGCACCGAAAAGATCCTCACATGTCACCGCCGCAGTGTTCACCGCCTTGTTGACATATGATGTTCTTACGCTTGTTTTATCGGCAAGCACCGCTCCCTGCACGGGGTTTATCAGGAAATAGTAGCTCTGCCTTTCGCTCGTGCCATTAACGAGGAAGAAAACATAGCGCTTGCTCACCTGTATCTGCTGGACGTCATCGCCGTTCAACGTCATCGGCGTATGCGTCGATGCATCGTACAATGAGCCGAATCCCGACGGCGCAAAAACAACATCGAGCCTGTCTCCGTCCGAAAGCTTGCCCTTAAACACGCGCTCCACACGCGCACTTACGACGCTTGCCTCTATAATGCTCTGCACTGTCATTCCGCGCGCGGTATACTTGAACGTACGCTCCTCCGTGCGCGGCGAACAAGATACCGTCGCCGCAACTATGACGTCCGCGGCCTCCACAAGCTCCCGCAGCGTCGAATAGAAATAGCTCTCGCCCGGTGCATATATCGTGCGCTCGAGCTCCGCTATGTCCGACTTTATGTCATCGACAGGTATCACCGTCCCATCGTTCCAGATGACGCAATCGTCCATAACGCGCATGGGTTGCTTATTTAGAAGACGGAAATTACCTTCGTCGTCCTTGCACAGATACATCATGTATCCGCCGTTCTCTTTCAGGCTGAGATTCCCGCAGTGAATTATCGCACCAACGTTCGTGCTGCCCGCAAGCACGCGCGTGACTATAACATCGGTGCAGCGATGGCCCAACTCCGCATCATAATGTGTTTTCAGGAAGTTCACAAGCACTATCGCCGACGAATTTCTGTAAAACTCGCGCGACTCGGTCAAAACCTCCTCGGCATCGCTTATGCTCACCGGAATACTGGTCTTTGAAGGTTCTATGCACGACGGAAAAAAGCAAAGTATCAGCGCCATACATATCGCCAATGCTGTTTTTTTCATGTTTACACCTCCCTCTCAAACCTTTTCAATACTATAATAACGTTCGCAGCGGACAAAAGGTTGCGCTTGCATAAAATTTTACAGCTCGCGCCTGCCCTCCATCGCCTTGAGTATTGTCATCTCATCGGCATATTCGATATTTCCGCCTATCGGTATGCCGTGAGCTATGCGCGTCACCCTTACGCCTAGAGGCTTGAGCAGTCTTGCGATGTAAGATGACGTCGCCTCTCCCTCTATATTCGGGTTTGTTGCAATTATTATCTCTTTTACGCCGCCTTGACGCACGCGGGCAATAAGCTCCTTTATGCGTATGTCATCCGGGCCTATGCCGTCCATAGGCGATATCACGCCGCCGAGCACATGGTATTTGCCGCGAAATTCGCGCATTTTTTCCATTGCCAGAACATCCTTGGCGTCCTCGACGACGCATATCGTGTCGTCGCTGCGCGTCTTATCAGTACACACGCGGCATGGATCAACGTCCGTATAGTTGCCGCAAATGCTGCAATGATGAACCTTGTCGCAGGCGTTCGATATCGCCGCCGCAAGCTCCTTCGCGCTCGACTTCGGCATGTCTAATATATGGTACGCAAGCCTCAAAGCGCTCTTTGAGCCAATGCCGGGGAGCCTTGCAAGCTGAGAGCAAAGCGTCTCGATAGGCTCTATGCCTCGATTCATCCCATTCTCCCCTGACGCGTCTTAGAAGCCGAGATTCATGCCGCCCGTGATCTTGCCCATCTCGGCCGTCATCGTTTCGTCAGCTATGCGAAGCGCCTCGTTTACCGCGCTGATTATGAGGTCCTGAAGCATCTCTATATCGTCGGGATCTACGCATTCGGGCTTGAGCTCAATCCCCTTGAGCTCCTTGCGCCCGTAAACCGTGGCAGTAACCGCGCCGCCTCCGGAGGACGCCGTAAACTCACGATTGCCGATCTCCTCCTGTAACCGCGCCATGTCCTCCTGCATACGCTGCGCCTGCTTCATAAGCTGCTGGACGTTCCCGCCCATTCCCGGAAAATTTGGTCTTGCCATTTATTGCCTCCGCTTTGGTCATAGTTATACATATTGAGATTATATCACAACCGCCGCATATGAGCAATCGTTTTATAAAATTGCGGCCTGTCGTGTTTTGGCAGTAAAAAGCGCGACCTGTATGTTGATGTCAAAGATAATGGGTATAGTCACATATTATCGGCAGGCAGACGAGTCTTTATAGTATTATTCTGCATCGTATTCTATCTTTGCTTCATCCTAATCCCAATGCTGTATTATCGCAGACAAAGGCTTATTAAAATATAACAATATATTCCTGTAATATTTTGAGTTTTTATGGAATATATTGGCGTGCGATTCAAGGTCTCCTTTCGTGAACGGCGGAGGCTGTGCTTGCCACCATATAGAACTGCAGCTTTTCTTACGCGTAGCCTTACCCAAGCCTCCGCCGTCACTCACACATTATAAGCAAGCAATCGATGCCAAGGCGTTGCCACATATCCTTTGCCACAAATTAAAAAGCGCGAAGCTCTCTCTTTTGCTCTGCCGCGGGGGAGGCGCGGCTCGCGCTTCCTGCGGAAGCCCGCGCCCATGCGGGCGCAGCGGCCTGCGGCCGCCGCTCGCCGCGCCCAACAGTTAAGTCGGCCCCCATCAGCGATAACGCCCGAATACGCTTAAACGAAGCTATACACATCGTATTTCTCATTTCCTTTATAATAAAGCGCCACCCTCTTACCCGCTTCTCCTCCCATACACATTTTTCTGCTCTGCCGTACGCATATCAATAATCATTTTGTCCGGCAGTTTAGACAGCGTATCCAAATAGGCCGTCGAACGGTTGCAACAGAGAGGCGAATGGTATATAATAGACCAATAATGCCAAACGGCGCGTAAAGCGTGCTTTTTGCAATAAAGTGGAGGGGTTGAACGCGATATGGAGCTTATGAAAGCATGAGCCCTACAGACGCGGTTTTTGCGGCTCGCCGAAAAATTCTTCAGCGGCGGGCTTCAGTGCATAAACCAGAGCGCCGACTCGTGGCGTGCGCTACGCCGATGACAAAAGGTATATGCGCAGGTTTCGCCGCGCAGTTTGAGGTTCATGCGGCTTTTTTCATAGATTAGGTACTAACGGCATAGATTATGAAATACAACGTGTCGCCGCACCGCAAACTTAAGACCGATATTGTGCAGCTTGTGCGGCTCGCCTCGGAGGCGGCCGCAGAGGAACGCGATATATCGCTTAGAAGCAAAAGCCTTGATATCTGCTGCACGACGGCGCTCAGAACGGGTTGTGACGCTGAACGTGTTTGCAGGCGTATAAACGAATATTCCAAAAATAACGGTGACTGCATAATCGCATATGCCCGTGCGGAAAACGGCTATGTGAATATGCGGCTTAACGACTCTCATTTTGAAAGCATCGTAAGCTCTTACGTTCAGCCGCTCTCCGCAGGCAGACCGAGCCGGGATGCTGATGATGAAACCGCCGTCGGCTATGCGCTTATACGGCTTCATTCAGCGATGCGCGGCGGAAACGGAACGCTTTCGCCCACAGAGCAAATGCGCCGTTCGATATGGCTTGCATTCGCCGCCTGCGATGAAGATCTCACAAACGCCGCCCGCGTAAACGCCGCAATCGAAGCGGCCGAATGTTTTCTGCGCGCGCTGGCAGACGTCGGCCCGTCCGCCAAAAACACTGCAGGCAGTGCGGCAAAGTGCGGCTATAAGCTTTTATTACACGCTCTTGCGGCCTTGGACAAGAAATAACAAACGGAGGTAAAACATATGGAAATTACATGGTACGGACACTCGTGCTTTTTGCTTGAAAGCTCAGACGGGGTAAGAATATTGACCGATCCGTGCGCTCCTGCTACGGGGTACGAGCTGCACGACATAGCGGCGGACGCCGTTACATGCAGCCATGCGCACTACGACCACAACTACGTTGAAGCTGTGTCGGGTACGCCCGTTATAATCGCCGATGCAGGCGAGCACAGCGTCAAGGGCATCCGCATAGTCGGAATACCGTCGTATCATGACGATGTCTGCGGCCAAAAGCGCGGCGCAAATATGATTTATATATTTGATATCGACGATATGTGCGTAATGCACTGCGGCGATATAGGACACACGATAAACGACGAGCTTGCGGCAAAAATCGGACATATCGATGTGCTGCTCGTTCCCATCGGGGGCAATTATACCGTCGATTACAGACAGGCGCTCGACATATCGAACGTGCTCAAGCCGCGCGTTGTTATCCCGATGCACTATAAGACGCCCGACTGCATGGTTGATATCTGCGACGTCGCTCCGTTCATAGTGACAGCAAAAGACTGCAGAATACACAGGCTCAATCAGCCCGAAGCCACGCTCACGCGCGAGAGTCTCGGCGAAGACAGGGTGCTTGTGCTCGACTACAAAAATTGCAGCTGAACAAACAGCATATAATATCCGGCCACAATATCTGCTTACACGGCAGAGCATCCCGATTTGTTACACACATGTCCGATTCTGACCGTTGCACTTGCGCAGGTTCAGTGTATAATATTGTCGAAATACAATATTGACCGCCTGCGCTCCGCGCGGGTGGCGGGGAATGAAAAACCAAACATGATTATTACGGTCATATGCGACGTTCTCGGGGAGGAGAACAACGGCACGACCATCGCCTGCATGAATTTAATCCGCGGGCTGAAAAAGCGAGGCCATACAGTGCGCGTCGTTTGCATGGACAAAGACAAGATGGGACGTGAAGGCTACTACATAGTGCCAGAGCTTAACCTCGGCCCGCTCAATCCGATCGTGCACCTGAACGGCGTGTCTATTGCAAGAGCTGACAAAAGCATACTCGAGTATGCCATACGCGACTGCGATCTCGTGCATACGGCGCTTGTGTTTTCGCTTGCGCGCTGCGCGATTAAAATCGCAAAGAAATACAACAAGCCCATTACGTCGAGCTTCCACTGCCAGGCGGAGAATTTCACCGCTCATATCGGACTCAAGGATTTTAAGATCGCAAACGAGTTGGCGTATTACAGCTACTATTCGGGCGTATACAGCAAGTCGGACTGCATACATTACCCGACGCAATTCATACGCGATGTGTTTGAGGGCGTCACAAAGCGCCGCACTAACGGCGTCGTAATTTCAAACGGTGTAAACGCTATATTTACGCCCGGAAAGGCGGACAAGCCGTCCGAGCTTAGGAATAAATTCGTGATAGTCTCCGTGGGCAGGCTCTCATCGGAAAAAAATCACAATGTGCTTGTGCGCGCCGTCGCTCTGTCGAAATACAAGAATACAATCCATCTCATAATCGCCGGCGACGGGCCAAGAAAGGGATGCGTTAAGCATATCGCAAAGCGCAAGGGCGTCGACCTTGAGATAAACTTCTATTCCCGCAGCGACCTTGTGAACGCGCTCCACTTTGCCGACCTGTATGTCCATCCTGCCGAGGTAGAGCTTGAATCGATAGCTTGCCTTGAGGCGATATGCAGCGGCCTCGTGCCGATAATCGCAGATTCACAAAAGTCTGCGGCGCGTTATTTCGCGCTCGACGACCGCAGCCTCTTTAAGAGCAAGGACTCGCGCGATCTTGCAAAAAAAATCGACTACTGGATAGAGCATCCCAAGGAGCGCGAATTTCAGCGTGAGCAATACATCAAATCATCTATGCGTTTTGAGCAGGAGCAGTGCATGGACGCTATGGAGCGCATGATGATAGACACATACGAAAAGCACATGGCGTGCTGAAACAATTTATACGTTATTATTTATAAAAAGCATTTGTGATTTCGCACAAATGCTCTTTTTTCGCCGCGAGCGGGTGTATCTCTACGGTCGCAGCGCACAAGCGAAAACCGAGAATCTTTTTCAAAACATCCGCCTTTCGGCGCCGCCTCAGTCTGTCGATAAACCTCTGGGGTTGATAAGGGGCCGCAGCCACTTATGTTCAATCCGGCTCTGACGACATGTGCGTCAGAACGGATGAAAACCCGGAGGTTTTCGTACTTTCCGTACTTTGCGGTTTTCGCTGCCCGGGAGCAAACGCGAGAGGCAAAAACCGTAAAACTCGAAAAAGTGGCGTATAGCCACTTTTTCGACAGTCTCATGCCTGCTGCCTTTCGGCGGCCGGCATATCGTTTAGTTATTCATGCTTATGAGACATTACATCTCCGTGAGCTTCTTATAATAGTCGTACTTATCCTTAGCTTCCTGTTCGGAACGCTCGAACAGCTCCTCGGCAACATCCGGGAATTGACGCTGCAGCGATGCATAGCGCACTTCGCCCAGTATGAAGTCACGATAGCTGGACTTGGCTTCCTTGCTGTCAAGCGTGAACGGGTTCTTGCCTTCCGCAGCAAGAGAAGGATTGTACCTGTAAAGGGGCCAGTAACCGGCCTCGACAGCCTTCTTCGCCTCTTCCTGTGACTTGCCCATGTTTATGCCATGGTTGATACAGGGGGCATAAGCGATTATGAGGGACGGTCCCTTGTAAGCTTCCGCCTCGGTAATCGCCTTGAGGAGCTGCTGCGGGTTCGCGCCCATGCAGACCTTGGCAACATAAACGTAGCCGTAGCTCATCGCCATCATGCCGAGGTCCTTCTTCTTTGTGCGCTTGCCTGCCGCCGCAAACTTCGCGACAGAACCTGTCGGCGTCGCCTTGGAGGATTGTCCGCCCGTGTTGGAGTAGACCTCCGTATCCATGACGAGCACATTGACATCCTCGTCCATTGCGAGAACATGGTCAAGTCCGCCGTAGCCGATGTCGTATGCCCAGCCATCGCCGCCGAATATCCACATTGACTTCTTCGTAAGCAGGTCGGCATTCTCTATAACTTCGCGGGCGAGCGTACATGCCTCGCACGGGCACTTCTTTCCGTTTGCGAGCCATTCGGCCTCCCACTGGGTTCCCGTAAGGTCAACGTCTACGCCCTCTTTGCATGCCGCAAGAAGCTTTTCACCGGCAACGCGCGAGCCTTCGGCGTCATCCTTCTTCTCAAGCCATTCGGCGCCCGCCGCCTTTATGTCGGCGTCGCAGTATTCAACTGCGATGAGTTTCCTTACGATATCGGCAAGCTTATCGCGCCTATGCGATACTGCGAGGTTCATGCCAAAGCCGAACTCAGCGTTATCCTCAAACAGCGAGTTTGCCCATGCGGGGCCGAAGCCCTTCGCGTTCTTCGTGTACGGGCATGTCGGGGCGCTGCCGCCGTAGATGGACGAGCAGCCCGTCGCGTTCGCAACTATCATCCTGTCGCCGAAGAGCTGTGTAACGAGCTTTACATACGGCGTTTCGCCGCAGCCCGCGCAAGCGCCGGAGAACTCGAACAACGGCTGGAGGAACTGGCTTCCCTTGACCGTAGCCTTGTTGAGGTTCGTCTCCTTTACGGGTATGCTCATAGCAACGTTCCAGTTGTCGCCTTCGCGCTCAATGACCTCGTGTGCCGGAGCCATGACGAGCGTTTCCGCCTTATTGTTGCCCGGGCATACCTGAGCGCAGTTGCCGCAGCCTGTGCAGTCGAGCGGACTGAGCTGCATACGGAAGTTCATGCCGGGAATGCCTGTCGCCTTCTTCGTCTCGAACGTCTCGGGCAGAGAAGCAAGCTCTTCGTCGGACACGAGTATGGGACGTATGCAGGCATGCGGGCATACGAGTGAGCACTGGTTGCACTGGATGCAGTTTTCAATGTTCCACTTGGGAAGGTCGACGGCAATGCCGCGCTTCTCATACTTTGTCGTACCGGTCGGCACAAAGCCGTCGGGAGCGAGCATGCTTACGGGGAGCTTATCGCCCTGCTGCGCAAGTATGGGCTTGATGAAATCTACGAAGTACGGATCGTCGGATACGGCTACAGGCTCTGCGCCAACTGTCGTCGTTGCCCACGATTCGGGATACTTAATCTCTATGATGCCGTCAACGCCGGCGTCGATTGCCTTATAGTTCTTCTCAACAACGGCGTCGCCCTTCTTGCCGTAGGACTTCTTCGCCGCCGCCTTCATGTAGCCGATAGCGTCCTCAAACGGTATTACGCTTGCAAGCTTGAAGAATGCAGACTGCATTATCGTGTTGATGCGGTTGCCCATGCCAACCTCTTTCGCTATCTTAACGCCGTCGAGGTTATAGAAGCGCACATGCTTCTGAGCGATGATGTTCTTCATCTTCGCGGGGAGCTCGCGCTCCATGTCCTCGAGCGTCCATGCGGAGTTGAGCAGGAATACGCCGCCGTCCTTGATGCCCTCGAGAACGTCGTATCGCGTTACATAAGAGGGATTGTGGCAGGCGATGAACTCGGCCTGGTCTATAAGGTACGGGGACTGTATAGGCGTCTTGCCGAAGCGCAGATGCGAAACGGTGAAACCGCCTGACTTCTTCGAGTCGTATGCGAAGTAGCCCTGGGCGTACATATCTGTATGGTCGCCTATTATCTTTATGGAGTTTTTATTCGCGCCGACAGTGCCGTCGGAACCGAGGCCAAAGAACTTGCAGCGGATTGTTCCCTCGGGAGCGGCGTCAATCACTTCGTTCACATCGAGCGATGTATTCGTTACGTCGTCGATGATACCTACCGTGAAGTGATTCTTCGGGCAGTCAGCCTTGAGGTTATCATAAACCGCCTTGACCATTGACGGCGTAAATTCCTTCGAACCGAGACCGTATCTGCCGCCGTATACTTCGATGTCCTTCATGCCGGCTTCGGCGAATGCGGCGACAACGTCCGTATACATCGGCTCGCCGAGCGAACCCGGCTCCTTCGTACGGTCAAGAACGGCGATGCGCTTTGCCGTCTTGGGGATGGCGGCGATGAACTTGTCAGCAGCGAAAGGACGATAGAGGCGAACCTTTACGAGGCCGACCTTCTCACCCTTCTTGAGGAGATAATTGACCGTCTCCTCGATTGCATCCGAGCCGGAGCCCATGCAGATGATAACGCGGTCTGCATCGGGAGCGCCGACGTAATCGAAAAGATGGTAATGGCGGCCGGTTATCTCGCCAACCTTGTCCATGTAATCCTGAACAATGGCGGGGATTGCGTTATAATACTTGTTCGCGGCTTCGCGGCCCTGGAAGTAGATATCCGGGTTCTGCGCCGTGCCCGCCTGATGCGGATGCTCAGGATTGAGCGCGCGGTCGCGGAAACGCTTTACGGCCTCGAAATCGCACAGCTTCGCCATATCCTCGTAATCGATAGCTTCGATCTTCTGTACCTCGTGAGAGGTGCGGAAGCCGTCGAAGAAATGCAGGAACGGAACGCTGCCCTTTATCGCGCTGAGGTGCGCGACGAGCGCAAGGTCCATTACTTCCTGAACCGACGCCGACGAGAGCATTGCAAAACCTGTCTGTCTTGCGCCCATGACGTCGCTGTGATCGCCGAATATTGAAAGCGAATGTGCCGCCAACGCGCGAGCCGATACATGGAATACGCCGGGGAGCAGCTCGCCCGCGATCTTATACATGTTCGGTATCATTAGGAGCAGGCCCTGTGAAGCCGTGAACGTCGTCGTAAGTGCGCCCGCAGCCAATGAGCCGTGAACCGCGCCTGCCGCGCCGCCCTCGGACTGCATCTCGGCTATGCGGACCTTCTGCCCGAACAGGTTCGTCCTGCCTGCGGCTGCCCAGTCATCGGCAACTTCTGCCATGGGCGACGAAGGTGTGATGGGATATATCGCAGCGACGTCGGAAAAAGCATACGCGACGTGCGCGGCAGCGGTATTGCCATCAATGGTAAGGGTTTTAGCCATTAAATTGACCTCCTGGTTGATATAAATTTCTCACCGTCGTATTTAATATATATAAATATAATAAGTACGTTGGGGCGGAATAATCCACAGCCATTATATAAGTCAAGTTACCCTATGTCAAGGCAACTTATCGTATATAAACCGTTTGTTTTTCTTGCTTTTTGACATGTCCCGCAGCGCTGCTCCATATGCTTTCAGGCACGGCGGTAAAACATCGACGCTCCTGCTCGGTTTGCCCCTTCCGCTTATGTTCGCATTATTTGCGCAAGCGGTTTTACAAACAGATTTTGTCAAATTTTATTAAAACCTGTTTACTTTCGTATAATTGGCATTTATAATAAAATTAAATAGATGTATTTTATACTCATGCGGCGGACAGTTCAGTTGTGCCGCGCGGACACAGCATCAACTACATGAGGCGCGCTCGGGCTTCATCCATATGCGCCTTAGAAAAGCACAGACCTTCAGGCGGCAGAAAGCTTATCCCTTAATGCCGTATCGCTCAGCTTGTATTCAAGCTTCACCACCAAACCCGCCCCATCGGGGCAAAGCTTACGCGAATATCCCGTATTGAGGATATATAAATATGAGGAGGAAGGTGATTCCATTGTTCTGAAAGGATTCTGCGGAGGCAGAGAAACACGACGAGCTTAATATTCTAACAACAAAGTCATTATTGAAAGGAGATACCCATGAAAAAAGTTTTTTGTATGGTGATGTCGCTCGTGCTCCTTCTTCCAATAAATTCGCTCGGTTTTGAGGGGCGCGCAGATGATGAGGTGAATATGCAGGGCTGTTCGCATATTGGCAGAACACTCTTGTCAAGTTATACAACCTATAGCAGGTATAACGACTCGAATCACCGTGTCAATGTGCATAAACGCTGTAAGTGCACAAGTTGCGGCACAATCATGCAGGTAACCGAAACGTACTACGAGTCTCATGACTGCGTTCCGGACGGCTCGTGCAATGGCAGCACGACAACAGTGCGCACTATATGTATGTATTGTGATTACATAAAAAATGTAATTACCTATCCATGTCGCGGAGTAAGCTGTATTTACCAGCATGACACAATCAGCGGAACCCACACGCCGGACTTCTGCTGTGACCATCGTCATGCGCACGACTGATTCCATGACCCGCTCCGCGCCCGCAGTCTCGGGCGCGGAGCGCAATAAATCAATAAAACAGGAGGTAAATTTATATGTTCGCCCCATTCAAGGCTCTTCTTTCACGACGCATATTCGCCTTGGTTATTGCCGTACTCATGGCTGTAACCGCAGGATTTTTCATAATAACTTTTACAGTCTGCAAGACGACAGCCGTAACCTCTATCGCTCCATCGCAGGAAGTCAATGCGCTGCAGCCGGAAGATTTCACGACATGTGCCACGCTGCTCAAAAACAACAGGGTATATTCCTCAGATAAGGATATTGCAGAACGTGTTTCGCATATATCCGATGCCGTTACGGCAGCCTCAAAATCAGAATATGCATTGCTTACCGATAAGCGCACTCTCGTTCTAGGGTATTGCAAAGATCTTGAACCTGTTCACGATAAAATCATGCACCGCTTAAACAGCGATACAATTCCATCGGATGATCCGATGATAAGATATCTGGTGCTCTACAATCTTACCTATCCAAACGACATGGGGCTTTATGAGGCTGTCTGCAGTAAATTCAGCGTGCAGACAGATGGCGGATACACGCTGCGCGAGGTAAGAATATCCTTTAAGAAAAGTCTGTACCGCTCAGGTTTCCAATGCGCATCATCGATTCCAAACGAAGTGATTTTCTGTGACAATGATATTGTTTCAAAACAGGGGGACAGGCTGGTGCTCTTCGGAGCTTTCAGAGCCATAAAACGGAGCCCGGGCAAGGAGATTGGGTTTTCTTTTGGCGCGCCTTTTGCCAACAGCAGCCTGTTTCCCGACTATCCGGGGTATATATCAGTTGTTAAAGTCCCGGATGGCCTGACAACAGAAGAATACCTCGAAACAGACGAGGGTAATGAGAAACTCGGCGACACCGTTGAAATGTTTGAAAAAAACGCTCACTCAGTCCCTGTGGTGCTGACCGACAGCCTCATGAGCATATATAAGTTTAACACCGGCAAAACTCCGATTATAGAAGGACGTGCTTTCAATAGTGAAGAATACGCTTCAGGCGCGCAGGTCTGCGTAATAAGCACAGCGCTCGCAAATGAGAACAATCTCACTGTCGGAGATACAATTGACATACAGTTCTATAATCGGGGAAAGCTGAACACGGAAGGCATAAAGCTGCCTTCGGAAATTGATTTCTATGCTCCTTACTTTAGGGGAATAACGCCCATAACTGATTCCATGAAATACAAAATTGTCGGAATCTATGAGAGCGACAAGTTTCTTTTCGGGGAACACGACTTTACGCCAAACACCGTATTCATACCGAGCGCGTCCATGACTGACGAGGCCGTCCGTGAAAACCTGAACGCCGACTGGGAGCCGATGTCTACAAAGCTTACATCTGTTATTATAGAGAACGGCAAGCTTTACGAGTTCCGCGAAGAGATGGAATCGCTCGGGTATGGGGACTGCTTCCTTTACAGCGATGAAAACGGCATGACCGATGTTTTCCTCGCGGCCGTCGAGCTCGAAAACCGCATACGGCCCATATTCATCGCTTCGGCCGTCATATTTGCCGCAGTCGCGCTCATATGTACAGTACTCGCAGGCGTCATGATAAAGCGAACGGATGAAT